>Ga0210409_10000107_pt1 | contig 188016 bp, 168 predicted proteins | sample IncBWH17MmetaG_FD_161649 | JGI IMG/M metagenome (GOLD analysis project Ga0210409, IMG submission 161649) | Forest soil microbial communities from Barre Woods Harvard Forest LTER site, Petersham, Massachusetts, United States - Inc-BW-H-17-M | ecosystem: Environmental > Terrestrial > Soil >... | reverse complement strand
AACTCGACCCCGAAAAGCTAAAAACAAAAAGTGGCCGCCGTCGAAGCAGCCATTTTTGAACGCCTGCAGTCGCTATCCGAGGGCAAGAGTACGCCCGAGGAACGCCAGGCTTTCGACGATGCGACGAAAGAGCAGTTCTCAAATTTCCGGATTGGCAAGCCGATTAGAGACCTAGCTGGTGAGCAGTTCCCGCGCCTTCTGAATGAGAGTCTCCATATTGTGAGCTTTGGACACAACCGCAGTTACGCCAGCGGCTGAGGCCTCTCTGTGCAGGACTTCATCGCTGTGTAGCGAACAGAGAATGACGGGCAAGTCGGGCATGGACCGATGTAGGATGCGCGACGCCTCGAGACCGTTCATGACAGGCATGGACAGGTCCAGAACAACCAGGTCGGGTCGTAGCTGTTCGGCTTTCTCCACTCCGTCGCGACCATCAACCGCTTCGCCGCAGACTGTCCATTGATCGTTAAATTCGAGGATTCTCCGCAGCGCGCCACGGATTGCAGGATTGTCGTCCACAACTAGAATCCGCTTGGGCACGGTCCAGCCATTATCGTGCTGGTATCAATGGAATCGCTATAGGGTCGAAACCGGATGGACATTCGACTTATTCGATGGTTCCTCTTCATCTACTCCGGGAAGCCCCAGTTTTTTTTGGTCGGAGATATTTCCTCGCGTTTCAGGGAATCTACGCCGAGACCGGCACCGTCTTGAATAGGTTGATGAATGACTGCAGGTGAAGCGATAGAGCTCTAATCAGAACCAAATGAAATCGCGAACAAGCCGTCACTGCCTAAACCATGGTCGAACGAACCAACTTTCTGGCGCGTTTTGGACCAGTCAAGCGGAGTACTTTAAATTCTTCACGCCACATCCGGTGATAGTTGGTGAAGAACTCTTCGAGTTCGTTCGCGAATTCCTTGCCAAGATCATCGATCGATTTGATGCTGGCAAAACTGTGAGCATCTTTTTCTACCGCAATGATGCGATCGTTGCGTTCTCGGCTTTTCTTGTCGTACTGCTCCCCTTCAATCGCTCCGACGATCCGGCTCAGAAGCACGCAACCGGGAAATGCGGGTTCATCCATCAGCACTAAAACATCTGTGGGGTCGCCATCTGGAGCAAGCGTTGATGGAACAAAGCCGAAATCATAGGGAAACTCCATTCCTGCCGGCAGCACCTTCCTGAGCTCAAAAACCTGTTGGCTAGGGTTGAACGCGAATTTGTTTCGGCTGCCTTTCGGTGTTTCGATTACGACCCGGAGCAAGTCTTTATTGTCTTTGTCGAATGGTTTCAGACGTGAGGGGTCCGCAAGCGCTCGTTTCTTTCCCATGCAGCCCTCCATCGGCTGAATGGTGGATGCATCCGAGATAGAGAAGGTTTTGCCAGAATAGTCCTGCGGGTTGTTGCCGCTGTGGGCCGGCGAGCAAAAGGATAGAGGTTCCAGCGAAGCACGCGTATTACCGCAAAAACTCGATGGCATCCGCGGTGTCCTCAGCCTACATTTGCTCCAGACTTGGAGACGCTCAACTTGAGTTTGGAGTTTTCTCTATGCGAACCGCGAAAAACACCAAAAAGGCTACGAGAAGCATTCAGGCGGCCGGGAACGGGAAGAAGAGGCGTTGGGTGGCGAGCGTGAAAACGGACTCCACGCATCCGCCAGCCGGACTGTTCACGAAAAGTGCAACTGCTATCGCCCGATCTCTGGCATCCTCCGAGGTTTCTCCAAAAGGCCCGGCGTCCGGAATGAGGATGCTAAATTATTTCATCAATCGGGCGGGCAAGGGACTGAGCCGCAGACGACGGGCAGAATTGGAACGCGCGAAAGTGCTACTTTCAAAAAGAATCGAACACTCAAAAGCTCAGGGCAAGAGGTCTTAGGAAGGCCGCCCGATACGAATTCGGTCTTGAGCGCGGCATTTTGCACTTCATTTCTCGTCTAGTCTAAGCGCGTGGTCTTAGCCAGGGCAGATCCTCAGGCAAGTCCTGTATTGAATAGGGACTACGATCCGTTCTAGTTTTCGGTGGACTTACCGGCGCGAGCTAGTTTCTGCCCAACCTGGCGCCAACAAACCGCTAAAGAAGAGGAGACGCGAATGGCAGAAAAGGCCAGTACTACGCTTCCTGGGACGGTGGAGCAGATCATCCGATCGCCCTTCCCTAGCGAGCCTGACAAGGCGGAAATCGCCTTGGAGGGCGCTGATGAACTCTATAAAGAGATCCGCATCGAAAACACCCTACTAGACAGAAATGGCCAAGAAGTCAGTCTGAAAGAGGGTGCAGAGGTCGAAGTGACCATCGCGGCCGAGCACAAAGACACGGCCCCAAAGCCTAGGCCGTAGGGAAACCTGCCGAAGGTTCCCTTGCCGACTATAACCGTGCTGCATCCGAGCGGCACGGGATTTGTTTTGCTTGGGGCAAACCCCCTTGAAAGCGGCCAATACGCCGGTAAAGCGCACCTTCTACAGTGCGATCCCTATGGTTTGTCCTCCAAGCTGTGAATAGTCTAGAAGTAGTCTTACAGAGGAGGACTCGTGAAATCGACTTGGTTGTCCATGAGAAATATCGTTGGAACAGCTGGAATTCTCTTCGCTGCATACGTTCTGGCGAATGCCCTCCCAGATATGCGCCGGTACATCAGAATTTCGATGATGTGAACCCGGCCAGGGACAAGCGTGTATCTCATACGTGCCAGTCTTTAAGGTTCTACTGAGTCCACCCGATGGTTCGAAAAAGCTCTTCGGCATTTTGGAACGTGTCTCAGGAGTTGACGGTGCATGGTCCAGAGTTTGTCAGGCAAATTTGTGAACCATTGTCGGCTGAGAGTGACGATCGATGCAATGAGCTCATTTCGATGTTGCGAACCGCGCTCGAAGAGGACCGAGAAGAGCTTGGATGCGCCTAAAATACCTCGCTAACCGATATTTGCGAGGTTCCAGGCAGCATGGCGAGGAGAACAATGTCGATAGTGGACGACGAGACGGTCTCATTATTGTCCTCAAAGGAGTGTCTTCTTTAATCGCAATTTCGAAGGCTTGGCCGGAGCAAGAATTCGAAAGCTGATCTGCCATTTTGTCCCGATTTTTGGGCGTCCCGTTAGTGTACGTTCCGAACTTGCGGCGCTCGTGTGACTTTCCTGCAAACCCAAGCACTTAACCGCTGCATCTGACCCCCAACTACTGTGCCACATTGTGGAAGTTCGGAAGGGAGACGCTGATGCTGAGAAACTTCAGTTTTGCTTGTCTTATAGCCCTTGCATTGTGTGCTACCGCGTGGCCACAGGCACCCAGTTCCCGCGGAAATGGCGCGTCCCAGCAGAATGCGCAGCCGCAATCTGCCACTCCAGAGAACCACATGGGAACGCCTCGCCTTGCTCCTGGGAGCGTGATCCCGGTGCAGCTAACAAAAGGCATCGATGCCAAGAAAGCCAAAACGGGCGATCCGGTCGAAGCGAAGGTGACGATGGATCTCAAAACCGATAGCGGGGAAGTGCTTTTACCCAAGGACACCAAAGTTCTCGGGCACGTGACGGAGGCTCAGCCGCGATCTAAGGAACAGAAGGAGTCGCAGGTTGCCATCGCCTTCGACCACGCTGTTATGACGAGTGGTGGCAATATGCCATTGCCTCTTTCCATCCAGGCAGTGATTTCGTCCACCGTTGCCAATGGTGGTAGCAACAACAGTGCACCTAACGAAGGAACAGGCCCGTCGGCTTCCCAGCCGAGCAGTGGAGGCGTAGCGCCGACTACCGGTACGCGAGGTGGCATGGGCACCGGAACGCCGCCTCCACAAGCTCCAGGTCTGGGCGCGGGCTCGCCACCCGATTCATCCTCACAAACGGGCGGAAACACACATGAACCAATCACGGGGAAAACGGAAGGAGTCGTGGGTATCTCCAATCTAAAATTGGCACCGGCTGCGCAGCCAGCCCAAGGATCGGTGCTGACTTCGGAAAAGAATAACGTCAAGTTGGAGAGTGGTACGTTGATGCTTTTGAAGGTCAATCCATAGTGGCTTCGTAGAAGGTGGGAGCCGCGGGCGATAAAGCTCAAGCGATTCGCAGGGTGCGATCGAGGCGTACGAGGTCCAAACGAACTATGAGCAATCGCGGGGATAAGATGCAAGAAGCCGTAGCTGCCACCTCTTCGGTGCCGGAGAAAATTCCTTCCGACCAGCACGCACTCTTCCGTGAGGTGCTGCAGTCCTTCGAAGAGGCAGGACAACAGTACGCCGTTGCGGGAGCCTTTGCTCTCCAGAAGCATACTGGCATCTTTCGATCGACCAAGGACCTCGACATTTTCTTGAGCCCTGATGCAGCGCGTGCCGCTCTCAAGAGCCTAGAAGACGCGGGATTTCGATGCGAGGTCTGCGATCCGATCTGGCTGGCGAAGGTACATCGTGACGGCTTCTTCGTGGATCTAATTACCGGCATGAGTAATGGCGTGATCACGGTGGACCAGTCATGGATTGATCGCGCACACCCCGCAAGTGTTCTTGGAGTGTCCACACGTGTGCTGGCGGCCGAAGAGTTGTTGGCTTCAAAGCTTTTTGTAACGCGCAGGGAACGATTCGACGGGGCCGATATTTCGCACGTCATCTATGCGACGCATGGAAAGCTGGAGTGGGCTCGAATTCTTGAATTAGCCGGTGAGCATTGGGAGTTGGTGCTTTGGAACCTGATACTCTTTCGCTACGTTTACCCTGCGCATAGCAAATTCGTGCCTCAATCTGTGTGGCGCGACCTTCTTACCAGGTTTTCAGAGCTAGTACTCAATTCACGGGAGGGTGGCGGAAAGTTTCGCGGTAGCCTGGTAGATGATGCCATGTTCGCCATCGACGTTGAAGAGTGGGGCCTCGAAAACCTTCTGCCTGAACACCAACAACGCCGAATGAAGATCGCGTGAGATGCATGAGGCTTGCAGCCACCGCCGATCTCCACTTTTCACCCTCCAATCAGGCGGCCCTTCGCGATCAACTGAGTAAAGTTCGCGACGAAGCCGACGTGCTGCTGCTTGCCGGCGACCTCACTAACTACGGGCAGCCGAGCGAAATGGATCCTCTGCTGAACGCGCTGGTTCGGATTCGCGTCCCAACGATTGCAGTTCTCGGTAATCACGACTACGAAAGCGGGCGAGAGCAGGAACTCATGCAGATGATGACTGCAGCAGGGATCAAGGTATTGGACGGGAGCGCTTACGAGCGGGACGGCATCGGCTTCGCCGGAACCAAGGGGTTTGTTGGAGGTTTTGGAAGAGGAGTATTGACCGCCTTCGGCGAGCCGGAGATCAAAGTGTTTGTGCGCGCCTCGATCGACGAGGCATTAAAGCTCGAGCGTGGGTTATCGCAGCTGAGGACACCAAAACGTGTCGTGGTGTTGCACTATTCGCCAATCGCTGAGACTGTACGTGGCGAGTTTCCCGAGATTGTGCCCTTCCTTGGAACATCGCGGCTGGCAGAAGTGATCGACCGCCACGGAGCTAACCTTGTGGTGCACGGCCACGCCCACAATGGAACGCTGGACGGGCAGACCATCGCTGGAATACCCGTGCACAACGTTGCGATCACACTATTACAACGACAACCAGAGCCAACGGCTTTTCGCGTCTTTGACATTTAATTTGTGAGCGATACTAGACTCCAACCTAGCGCACCTGGATCTCGTTCACGACCTGCTGAACATTCGGGACGTTCTGCGCTAGTTCTTCGGCAGTCTTCCGTGCGCCAGGAGTCTTCACCGAGCCTTTCAAAGTGAGGACACCGTTCTTCGCACTGCAACTGATGTGCTGCTTATCCAATCCCTTTGAGGTCAAACTGGCCTTGCAGTTGTTTTCGATCCCATCATCGAGATTCGACTCCACTTTTCGCGCCTGCCCTTCGTTCCCGACCGGCTCTACGCTGATTTCATTCGCGACAACGCGAGGACCAGCGTTTGCCTGAGCAATGCTCCCCGCGCGACTCTTCGCATCGTCGGAGTGCAAGGCGCCGCTAAGAGTGATCGTGTTCTTGGTGGAGTCTTCGCTTACGTTCACGTCTTTCAGGTCCGCTTGCTCGAGTGAGCTTTTGACAGAGTCTTTGTATGAGGCATTCGTCTTGTTGCAACCAATGCCGAGAGCTATTGTGCCAAGCAGCGTGATTCCAAAAATCGACAACATCAGCCTGGTCTTGCTTCTTGAGGTTAGTGAGTTCATTGATCCGCCCCTTTTGCAGGTTGCGACAGGCCGTTCCCAGCCCGCGCATGATTGGTCGCGCCGTTCAGTCTCGCGACGTTGCGATGCTACGGGGGTTGCGATGGACCGCACCATCGGTCGCTTACCTTAGAGATGTTGCCGGGTGGCTGTAATTACTACAAAGACGCGGGGGAAAATGGACGGCCCGCGGCAGCAATCCGGAAGCATGTGGCTTCACAGTACGTCGAGCCAGCGGGGGCCACATACCGTAGAGTGTTTTAGCGGGCCTATCTCTTCAATACGGCGAAGCGTGTAGTGGATGAGCGTAGATGCGGGGCGTGTGCATCACGTATATCCAGCAACTTAGGAACCCCAATACAAAAGGCACTGGATGGGAGCAGACGAAGGTAGGACCGATACTCGAGACTCAGGAATCAGGGTTTGAGACTGACACAGGTTCCGGAGGAGAGTGTGATGAACGACCATTCAACTGTTTCGAGGTGGTTGCTGAGTGCGGGTGTTGCGATCGCTCTGCTCGCGCCTTGTACCTGGGCGCAAAACGATCAGCCCGCAACAACGAGCCCGGGTTCGGACTCCACGGCGGCCAGGCAAGAAGGCCAAGTTGATAGCAAAGGGAAGGACAACACCGCGAAATTTGACACGAAGACCAAAGATGCGAACACCGACATCGTGAAGCGGATGAACAATGCCGCTGGTGTTCTCGACGAAATTATGGGGACGCCGGACAAGGGCATTCCGAAAGATATTCTGGCCGATGCAAAGTGCATTGCCGTCGTCCCTTCGATGATAAACATTGCTGTCGGAATCGGCGGACGGCATGGGAAGGGCGTTGCGACGTGCCGTACGACACATGGATGGAGCGCGCCTGCCCCCATCACGATCACCGGTGGAAGCTGGGGCCTGCAAATTGGAGGAGAGGCGACGGATCTGGTCATGCTTGTCATGAACCAGCGAGGAATGGATCACTTGCTTTCGAGCAAGTTCAAGATCGGCGCCGAGGCGTCCGGGGCGGCGGGTCCGGTTGGACGCCAGGTCGCCGGCGATACCGATTGGAAGATGAAAGCAGAAGTCTTGACTTATTCCAGGTCACGGGGCGCATTTGCGGGTATCGATTTGAATGGCGCTTCAATCAAGCAGGACAGGGACGAGACGGCATTACTGTATGACGGGAAAATGCTGCCGTTTCAAACGATCCTTTCTGGTCAGGTGGCGGCGCCCGCCAGCGCCAGCACCTTCCTGGCGACGGTTCGCAAGTACGCACGCGAGGTCGCGCAGGAAAAGCAAGGTGAGTAAGGGAGCTAAGAGACTAAAGTCGGCGTAGGTTGGGAGGTTTGTCGACGGCTCGCTTTTCAAACCAGATGGCAGCCGAGACAGACCTCTCTTTCTCGTAGAACTTCCTAGTAGAATTTCACCGCGCCTAGGACGCCGCCTTCGCCGGCAGTTCCGCATTCAGCAGCTTGAGTTTCGGTTCGTGGGCGATGGCTGCGAAGATCTCGCCAACGATTCGCTCGTCGATTTCTCCCGCCTTGTCCAGCACTACCGGGAAGCGAACTATGACTTCAATGGCTGAAGTCGTAAAGTGAATACGCACCCGGGGTTTTAACTCAGCTGCCGAAAATGAGGACAAACTCATCTCCATGCGTCGACGTTGGGAATCCAGACTGTCTCGATAATCGGAATAAGCCGTATCAATGGCCTTGTGCACGCGATCGCGGAGAGTGTGAAAGTCGCTGTCCGGAGCAAACTTGAGCACGAGTTCCCGCCAGCTAAAGTTAATTCCCGGAAGCTGCTTGAATAGTCCGGCTGTTGACTGAAAGACAACGGAATTGGAAAACGCGACCACTCGTCCGGTTGGCTCCGCGTCGGTCGCGCCGTCGCTCAATTCGAGCAGATGAAAGCGCACCAGGCCGATATCAACCACTTCACCACTGACTCCGCCCACCTGTACCCGGTCTCCAACTCGAATACCGTATTTTCCGATCAAAAAGAAATAGCCGACGATCGAAACGATCACATTCTGTAGCGCAACGGCAACACCAGCTGTGATGAGGCCCGCGAATGTTGCCACCGCACCGATCTCAGTGACAAAAGCAAAGATGAGAACGAGCGCGATGGCAATCCACAGAACAATTCGCCTCATCAGCAGGAACTGGTAACGGCGGCGTGGGTCGTGTACGTAACGGAAGATAGTACGGCGCCAAATCTCTCCGATGATCAGCACTACGCCGAGAGCGATCAATAAGCCGAAGACTCGGAGGAGCAGACTCTTGAGACGCTCCATGATTTCGGCTCCGACTTCGACCTGCCAGTTGTCGAGGCTGTTCTTATAAAGGCCGAGGAGTATGTTCTGCTTGGCCAGAGAAGCTACCGCGCCGGAAACCTGCCTGAACTCCGCGGTAAGAGCGTCGAGTTGCTGTTTTTCCTGCAGAAGGCCGCTTTGGTTACTCGTGTCGGCCTGCTGGGCGAGTTGATTCCCGCTCTGGATCAACTGTTTCAGACGGCTGACAAAAGGAGCACGCAACTGTGCCGAGTCATGTTGGAGCGCATCCGTCGAACGCAACTCGTTCGACAGCGAATTACGTTTGCTCGACAGACGGAAAACATCGGCGGCCAAAGCCCACATTCCGGAAGGCGGCGCCTTTATAGAAATGTCCGGTGTTTTCGTTTGCTGCTGCTGATCCGCCCCCGAAGTGTTCTCGACCGTGCCCATGCCGCTCGCTGCGGCGGGCACCGCATGGGCGAGCTCCTCGATTTGCGCTCGGAGGCTTGTTGCTCCGCCACCCGTTGCTGCACCGCTTGCGAACTCGAGCATGCCATGCAGGGCCTGCTGGCGAGCCTGGAAGAGTGCAAGCTCGCTTTGGGTTTCCGCAATCTGGTCCTGTAATTGTCCTCGCTTGGATGGAGGCGGGTGCTCCAGCTTCTGCTTCAGCACATCGACTTCAGACTGCGTTTGCTGCACCAGTTGATCGGCCGCAGCCGCGTTGGTCGCGAGACTCTGGTACTGCGAACCCGCACTGGTCGGATTACCCGATGTATTGATCCGGCTGCGTTTTGCAAGTTCTTCTTCGTGCTGTCGAGCGAAATCGAAGGCCAACCTCACGACTTGGGTAGCGGTGCGGCGATTATCGGCAACGAATCCGAGTTCGCTGGGTTCGGTGGCGATGTGCTGTTCCTGTTGTGTCTGCCGATACCAATCAACGGTCCGGCTCAGAAACTGCACAATTTCCGAAGAAGTGGGAGTCGACGGAGCCTGCTGTTGCGGGAGGGATGGCGTAGACGCTGCAATCAGAAGCAAAGCGCCAAGTGTTAAGACGGTACGCGGCACGTTCGAGCGTTCGTCTCGTCGACTCTCCGAGAAGGCCCACACAACCGCAATCTTACATGTCTTTCAGGTGGCTGGGGACGCTTTCAGGCCAATCAGCGGACTCCGCTCATCGTTTGCTTCGGCCGACATCGCGGGGACTCGTTCAACGGTTATCCCGAAGCTAGATGCCCCATCATGCAATGAAGCAAAAGCCTTAATACAGTTTGAAACTCACCTCTACGCTGATCTGCACGGCGACAGGACGCCCGTCTTTGGTGGCCGGATCAAAGCGCCACTGCTGGACCGCCTCAATGGCTTTTTGGTCAAGACCCATGCCGATCCCGCGTTGAACACGAATGTCACGCGGTTTCCCGTCGGGGCCGACGATCATCGCGAGAACACAGGTACCTTCAACCTTCGCCTTCCGAGCCTGATCGGTGTATTGCGGGTCGGGCGTTGAAAGCGGACGGGGAGCTAGTACTCCGCCGCCAACACGAAACACACCCCCGCCTATTCCACCGCCATGACCCTCGCCGACTCCGGGCCCCGCGCCTTTGCCGACGCCTCCGCCCGCTCCGGAGCCGATGCCCCCTCCTGATCCAGTCCCGTTAGTGAAAGCCGCAGTGGGAAGTGCTGGCGCAGCAGGATCACCTAGGTTTGGCATTTTGCTGGCAAGTTGAACAGTGGGTGGCGCCACGACGGTGGGCTCAGCAGTAAGTTTGGGATGTTCGTTGCGAACAACAATAGTCGGTGGCACAATCTGCTGCTCCATGCTGACTTTTGGCAGACGACCTTGGGGCGCCTCGATCTTGGCTCGTTCGCCACCACCACCACCACCGCCTGCTTCCTGTTTGGCCGGCGGCAGCATGTAAACATCTTTGGCAGGAGCAATCAACGTTACATGCTCGAGCGAAGATTTCGATGTTACAACCTCACGGGCAGTAAGAGATAAAACGACGGCCCCAATCACGGCGGCAATGTGTAGCACAACCGAGGCTTTTATGCTGCGTTTGCGCGAATCGACGTAGCCCCACGATCCTCCAGGCACAGGCGCTCGAAACAGAGTTGGAGGCGAGGTCGCTATGACCCGCGTCGTTGCAACTCGTTGAGGTGCCTGAAAAGTGCCAATCGGTACCGTTCGCGGGAACCCGCTATGCACCTTCACCTGCTCCATCGTTTGACCTCGTGGCCTGCACCTCCACTTCAGGTGCACTATGGAGAGTGTAAGGTGGCATCGATCACGAGCGCATCGAGTACACACCGTACTCTGCCCCTTGGCGATTTCGTAGGGGGCGCCCGGTATGAATCAATTTTCCTGTATGAAGTTTCTTGCGCAATTGGGATCAGGAACGTTGTTACCAAACGCCCTTGTCGTTTCCTGTCACACGAAAACTGACAAAGGCTGCGGTTGCAAGCAGAGGAAGCAGGCTGAGTCGCATCATTGCCCCCGGGTTGTGCTTCAAGCCGTTGCCGGCGAATTGTCGAAAAAAAAGATTGGCTGCCTGCGGGACGAGTGGCACTCGAACGAAGCTCTGGCCGAGGTAAGTCTTTTCTGCCGAGAACTGAGCTGCCGTCTGAACACTCTGTGGCAGCGTGATCGCACCGCCCCCATATTTCAGACCGTACTGTTGCACGACGATCAGCAACGTCGCCACCCCCTCCCAAACGGAAGCGGCCTCTGCGATCTCTTGAAGACGCTGGAAATCAAGCACTCCCCTGGTCATCAGGCCGAAGATGTTGACGATGTCCGTCAAGCGTATGTAATAGTGCCGATACATTCGCTGCAGCGTCGCGATAACGATCTTGTCTTCCGGAATGGGCACTGGAAACGAATACCGATCGTAGGTCACCCTTACGAGACGAGACAATACTCCAGCAGCCAGTGCTTTATGTTCGCCCGTCTGACCGAGACATCCGACATGGACTTCAACAAGCTCTGCAAGCCCGAGTATGCGAAAGTTAACTTTGTGGGCGAGCTTGTCACCCCAACTCGGTCTCTGCCTCACTGCATGAAATTCATTTTCGAAGATCTCGCATACCTCGGGCTGTTCCGCGTTGACCAATAAGTCGAGGTCGCTACCCGTGTCGGGCCAGTGATCCAGCGTTTTCATAACCGCGATTCGGTCACCGCGTTGCTCGAACCTGGTGACAATCTCATTGAGGCAGGTGAGGCATGTCCGCACCCGATCCTCTTCTTTCGCGAGCGCTACCTCAATGATTTCTGAAATGGCACGTTCCTGGGTTGTTTTACGTAAATGCGCTTGAAGGACTTCGAGAAGCCGCCGCAGGACCCTCTGTTTTTCGGCTTGGGCCAGCAAATCTTGGAACTGTTCTGGGCTTAGTTTCGAAACGTACTCCAAGTCTCGTGCGAACCAGATGCCTTCAAGAGACGTGCGATCCTGAGGCGCGACCAATAGCGTGCCAAGCGCGTCGAAAATCCTCGAGTTCGACAAATTAGCCGTCATCGGTTTCTAACTCTCAAGAGTGCGGAGTTGACAAAGCACCGCAACGGGCCACGCCATTTTCGATTTCGGTTCCTTCCTCGTAGTCGTTCCAGGTTGCGATCAACAAGAAGGGCATGGGATGCGCCGGGTCATCATTTTTCTCGAATACTCGTAGAGTATCTTCAAGCGTTTTACCGCAGCGCGTGTCGATGTGGCGATTCAGGCTCCAGGACGCCCGGGTATCATCGAATCCCGGCCATATCGTGCCGATCGCGATTTGGTCGGAATGTTTCGCCATCCTCTTGTAGAAAGCTTCAAGGTACTCCTCGCCCCACTCCTTTCCGTCGCCGGACCAACCTTCGGGTCCCGGGTGCACCCAGGCATACTGGCCGTCAAACGCAGTCGCGTACTGTGGAGGTGGTTCATCCTTATATATAAGGACTGGCGAAGCCTCCCAGCGGCTTACCATCTGGCGTACCTGGTTCCAATCCGTGCTGCCTCGTTTTGGGAAAATGAAAATCACAGGCCTGCCCTGATAGAGAAGGTACGCGTCCCGCCCAGGAGCCCCTGGGCCGATATAGCGCTTGTAAGCCATGTCAAATGCGTCAAGCGCATCTTCTGTCGCGTGCCCGTTGTTTTCCTCGGTTTCGTCGTACATCAGCGCGACGTGGAAGTGTTCCTGGCTCGCGATTTGCTGGATGATCGCGTAGCTTCGATCGAGGAAGGGGTGTCGCGAGCCATACCAATCCACGGCGAACGCATAAATCCCCAGATTTTTCGCCTGCCGAATCTGTCTGTGAATTACAGAGGGATCGTTGCTGGTGTAATCGATCCGAATGTGATCGGGATCGCCGAACCAGGGCTGGAAGGCGGCAACGACCTTAGGGCTTTTTTCATTGTGTGCCAGCTCTTGCAGGGACCGATCGCGCGCACGATGATCGCATGACCGCGGGACAGAACTTGCCCACAGCATAGTGCATAAAAGGATCCCTTGGTAGACTCTCATCGCGAAACTCTACGATGAGGTTTCTGGGCCGCAAGGTTGGTCAATCGGTCGGGCCCGCTCAGAATGTCTCATCCCCAACCGACTCCAGCGATCTCACATACCATCGGTCCGCGCCTGGAGTCATGAGCACAAGATACTTTCGCGGAGAGGCGGAAGAATAAATCATCTTCTGACCATCGAAGATCTGTACCTCTACCTGGGCACGATCCTCCAACTGTATCTCGCCTCCGTCGGCCGAATAAAAGACAGCCTTCACTTCATGCCCGCGATCCTCGTAATGAGTCCGAAGGCCACTCTTTCGTTGATCGGAAATGAGATGGGTCAGGCGGGCCTTTGCCTCGCCTGTGAAGTAATCATTGACCAAGTCTGTCCGATTTGTCTCGACACACGCTGCCATGTCCTGCCAGGCTTGCGCGTAATTGTGTGTGACCATCTCGCCGGTGCGTTGTTCGATGGCGCGTGGCGTGATTGACTCCGCATTGAGGATTACCTTGGGTAAGGACGCTGCCCTCACTTCGATAGATGTGTCGCGCAGATGAGCGACCAGAAGGCACGCGCTTGCGAACAAGGTGGACGCTAGGATCAACGGTTTCATGGCCGTCCTCCTACTTCCAATTCGTTTCCCAACGCTACTCCGCAGGCGACCGAGATACGGGCTCGGCCGGTCAGCTCAAATTGCGCCGTCGCTTTCTCCTTCTTGATTGGCGTATCGATCGTACTTCGACCGGCATTGTCAGTCTTTGTGAATGACACGATCGTTCCGTCGGGCAGAGGATTTCCCGCACAGTCACGGATGGCAGAGGTTTCAAGCTTCACGTAGCGTCCCGCGGGGACGGCCGTCATTCGCAGGCCGCAAGCGTCGGATGCGACCTGCTGGATGACGCGTGGCTCGGCTGTTTCGCCAATCGCGGCGATGATCTGAAGGCGCCCTTGTTTCGCGGTTGACCCCATTTCGAACCAAGTGATTCCGCGAGTTGTCTGGCCGGTACGGGTCATCGTGGGCCCATCCGGTAAAGAAACGTGAAAGTCGACCTTCGCCGACTTCAGTACGGTGTTGTGAAAGCGGTCGAATACGAATGTTGTTGCGTTGATGGCATTCCCGCTCGAAACGGGCACTCTTGATGGGTGAAGCAAGAAGCTGAGCCGCGCAGGCGCCGACGGCAACACCTGAAACGTCGTGTTCGCGCAAGGAGATCCACATGCGATTGCCTGGTACAAACCCGAAACTGCCACGTCGTTCCCGGAAATCGTGATCTCCTGGCCCAGTTGAATCGTTCGCTTGAGCGCCCGATTCGGTCCTACCAGATAGAACGTCGCAGACCCATGCCCGGTAGTTGCGATAGCGAAACCCGCGCCAGCTATGACTTTTGATGGCGCGCGAAGCTCGACCTCCTGTGCCCTCATCGAGAGCGCGAAGCCCCCGATCATCAAACACCATATGAGAAGAATTCTGCGCATAGGCCTAGACACTCGGCGCTGCGTAATGATTCACGACGACGTGATAGCTATGAACTCGCGTAGCAACGTCGGGAGGGATGTCGAGCGCAAACGGAACTGGGCCCTGTGGCATCAAAGCCTGGTCGACGTATCCGTCGGACACCCAGATCACCTTCCCACTCGAGTCATAAAACGCCCCAAGCACCTGCGCGATGTTCACGACTTGCCCGCTCTGGTTCAGCAGGGAACCCTTCAAAATCGAACGTCCCAGCGCATCCTTGATGATGTTTTGATTCTCGATGGCGACCACCGGATCTGCGCTCGCGGGCACAAGCAATGGCCGCGCATCCATGCGGACGCTTTTAACGTCTTGCAATCGGTATCCCGGAAAGTCGATGCGGTAAGGCGAGACCTGCTTCGGCAACAGGCTGTGCGCGATTGCGTCGAACGTGTCCTGCTGCGCCAATTGCGAACCGTCTGCCTTCAGCAAAGTGGCACTGACATTTAGATAAGCCGGAACCGTATCCTCGTTTTCGACTTCGCCCAGGATCACAATACCCGTGGGACGTTCCACTGCATTCATCGAGATGATGCGGACCTGCGGAGTGTCGACCGAACCCGCTCCCCAATCGTCGGACCTACGTCCGATGACGTCCCAGCGGAGGTAGTTCACGGGCAACACTTGCAGCGGAACATTGGCGAAGTTCGGTTTCGGCCAAACAACTCGCCCGACGCTTCCATCCTGCACGACGGAGAGATCCCGGACCTCATCGAGCGAACCAACAGCGCTCGACCAATTCATCCTCACGCGTATCGTTGCATGGCTCGCTTCAACGTGAACGGGCCAGATTTCGTAGGTCTGAAGAGAGGAGTATGTACGGAGGCTGCCATCGCTTCCCGCAACTTCGCGAACGAAGTCCGCTTGCTGCAAGTCATTGGCGTGATCCAGCAGAGCATACGCGTGATCCCAATTGTGAGCCTGAATATCAGCCATCAGCGCATGAACAGCCTCTTCCGGAGTCGCGGCAGACCGCTCTGCGCGAAGTTTCATGCCCCCAGCCTGTACCCAACCCGCTGCCAGCAGGACCGCTGTTGCGATGATGAGGGCTAGAGCGAAGATCGTCTTCACGACTGCACCTCATTCGCATACACGTGTTCATCCGCGTAGGAGGGCATAGTCACCAACTCCCCGCGCATACGGGCAGTTTCGGGAAGCAACAATGCAAAGAGAATCGCCAGGATGCTGCTGCCGATCGGGAGAATGCCCCAAAGCAGGCCTTCCCATGGAGCTGGCACCGTGTCGGAAACGATCTTTTTAGCGGGGGGAGCGTCGTCTTTCACCCAAGCTGTAATTGCACCGGAATCGTACGTTTCCACTTGCCGCCACCCGGAAAACACGAGCAGGGGATTGTAGTAAGGGTCGTGCACAAAAATGAACTTCAAGCCATAGCGATTGGCATGCAACAGCATCTCGCGCAGTGAGTCCATACCGGCCGTGCCGAAAAACTTTGCACTGGTCAGCTGGGCTGATCCGAAGCGAGTCATTTCCGGCAACAAGCGAGCAGAGTTGTATTCTCCGTCGACGCTGTTGGCGTTCGCGTACGTCGAGACTTTCGAGAGCGCATTGCCAAACCCGAGGGTGAGATATCGATATTGATCGTGGCCATCCCGGTTGAGGAAGTTAATGACCGCATCGACATTCAGGGAGCTGGTCGTGCGGAATGGGCTCCAAGTTAACCAGCCGAGGGTGAGTGAAAGCGTAAGAACGGCAGCTGTAGCCACTGCGAACGCGCCCGCCGCTCGGAATCGCTCCAGGATATCTTCCACGAGCAACCCGACGATCGGGAGCGCCAGCAGTGTCGCCCATAGCGTGAATCGCTCGAAGGTCAGAATCTCGAAAGCGCGACCAAAAATCAGCTTCGGTATGGGTGTGGTCCCACCCAAAGCGAGGATAAAAGCCACCCAAAACGCGAGGAGGAGTACACGGAGCCTCGGGACCGATGCCCCGCGAAAGATGATAAAAGGCAGAGCCAGGATCATCGCTCCATAGGGGATCACGAAGTAATTCACTCCATAGATCCAATGGACCAGGTAGTTCGCGCGGCTGGCGTGGGGAATCGGCATCTGCTCGATCGGGTGCCGGATAATCGCTATCCAGTAAGGAAGGAGGACTACGCCGACCCCGACAACGGTGAGGATCACGAAGCCGGCCGCGCGTGCCACGACTGCGGAGCCGCTGCGTCCTTCCGCACGCGCGTCTGTCCATGCAAGCCACAGCACCGGAGCCGCGAACAGAACCGACCCGAAAAGCAGCGTAACGTGGTGAGCCGAGGCGGCGGCCAAGGCCAGGACGATGCCTTTCAGGAAAGCTCTGCCCGAACCGAGACGCGACCATTCGTAGAAGTAGGGAAGAGCCAGCAGATACAACGGCGCCGACATCGTGGTCGGCAGTTGGCCTGCTGAATAAACTAGAAAGGAGACAGTACCCGCAAATACCGAAAGCAACGCCGCCAGGCTGGCCGCTCGCTCATCCACCCATAACCGCGCGAACCGCCACGTGCCTACGGCGAGCAAGATGATGGCCACCAGTTGGACGAGCATAAAGGCTTCAGTAAGGCCGACAAGATGCGAAAGTAGAGCGATCCACTGGTGCGTCAGCGGGGGGTAAGTAGTCTGGGAGAATCCGGCAAACCACTTCTCGTTCCAGGGATTGAACCAGTGCTGCGCATAGTGCGAAGCGAAAAACATGTGCAGGTTCGCGTCATAGGAGGTGGATGCGGGAAGTTCCATCAAGAGCAAGGGCCCATGAATGACCACTGCAACCAGGACGATCAAAGCGAGCGGAATCGGTTGCCGCAGATAGCTGCTACCTGAAGTCAATGCCTAGGGCTCCTCAAAATACGTTCCTCTGAAGCATTCCTTGGATTCCGGGGAGTACGGTAAAGGTTGGATCAAAAGTCGGGTCCGCGACCTGCCTCGGTCCAACCGCTCAGCGATATCGAAGCATCTGAAGGTCGCTGGACTACATGCTTCACGGGAGCGACTTGCGAGCTTTGTCCGAATCTCAGAAAAGCCCGAAAAGGCGAGTGTGCCTCTTGATGGCGGTGGTCGTAGGGGCCTGGGTCACCCTTTCGGGTCAGACATTCGAAGTTGGACCCCAAAGTACCAGCCCCTCGCACAACCAACCGGGGCAAAAGGCAAATCGGCGCCCGCAGTCCGCGGAGTCGGGCATGGGCTGGGGGACGAGCATCGAAGTTGCCCGCGAGGCGCGAGCTGCCCGCGAGGCGCTACAGAAGAATGACTATCGTGCAGCGACTTCGTATGCGTCGAGAGCTGCACGCTCTGCGCCGCAAAACGCTGACCTGTGGTTCTTATTCGGATACGCCGCGCGCATGTCGGGGGACTACTCCAGCTCCGTCGACGCGTACAAGCAAGGATTGCAAGGGCGTCCCTCCTCGATCGAGGGCCTGTCCGGGCTCGCCCAGACCTACGCGAAGATGGGGCGAAATCAGGAAGCCCAGGAAACATTGAAGGCGGTCATTGCCGCCAATCCGAAAAACGACGCCGACTTGCGCTTGGCCGGAGAACTGGCGCTGACCTCGGATCCGAAACTCGCCTTGACCTATTTGGAGCGAGCGGAGTCCATCCACCCTTCGGCTCGAAACGAGCTGCTGATGGCGCGTGCTTACGAGCGCACTGGTGACAAAGCTAGAGCCAAAGACCTGTTGGAACGCGCTCGCAAAACGGCGCCGCGGGATCCCGATGTTGCACGGGCGGTAGCATCCTATTATCGAGACTCAGGGCAATATGACCAGGCTATCGACACTTTAAAGTCGGTTCCTTCTAATGCCCCGTCGTATCTGGCTGAATTGGGCTACACCTACGAGCTAGCCGGCAAGAGAAACGAGGCCGCCGAGACACTCGTCAGAGCGGCGGATCTGGCTCCAAAACAGATCGATCTGCAGTTAAGCGCAGCACAAGCGTTGGTCAATGCGAAGCATTACGATCGCGCCGAGACACTGTTAAAGAGAGTTGAGTCAGCTGATCCAAACCAATATCGCATGCACGCGATTCGTGGAGCGATTAGTCATGCTCAGCACGACGACAAATCTGCGATTCACGAATACGAACTGGCGGTTGCGTCACTTCCTGCATCCGTGCCGGAAGGAGTGCTCTACCCAATCGCGTTGAGGCTTGACCTGGCACAACTGGACAGAGATGCAGGCAACACCGACAAATCGGTACGTGAAGCTGAGGAAGCGCGGGCGCTGCTGGAAAAGCTCGATGTTGGAGGCCCGGAGCGCCCGGAATTTCTTCGGCTGAAGGCTGCCAGTGAAGTGGATGCTGGCGATTACACACAAGCCGAGAAGGACCTGCACGAGGCTCTGGAACTCCAACCAGGCAACGTCAATCTCTTGCTAAACCAGGCCAACCTTTTCCGCAAAACGAAGCGGCCGGACGACGCCGCGAAAGTCTATCAACACGTTTTGTCGATCGATCCATCGAATGGTTCTGCGCTCGAGTCGCTTGGATATCTGTCACGCGAAACCGGGAACTCAGAAGCCGCCAGGAAATATTTCGAGCGATTGGCTCAGATTGATCCGAAAGACTTCGTTGCTTATTTGGCGATGGGGGATCTGTTTGCTGAGACCCGGCAATTTCCGCAGGCGCAAGCGAATTACGAGAAAGCGTACCGTCTTGTTCAAGACAACCCCGTGATCATCGCCCGCGGCATGAATGCGGCGCTGGAAGCTCATGAAGCACCAAAAGCCAAACAGTGGTTTGATCGAGCCACGGACTCCGAACGTTTGAATCCCGAGGTTATGCGGGAACAAGAGCGATACCTGACAATCACTGGGAATTACCAGGACTCTGCGAGGCTTGGCTATCAAGTGATCGAGAAGCTACCGCGTGATCCCGAGGCGCCTGTCTATTTGGGTTATGATCTCCTGTTCATGAACCGGTTTTCGGACGCAATGGCGATTGTGCAACGATTTGAGCCGTCGCTTCCAAAGGATAAGGACCTTCCTCTCATCGCTGGGTACGTCTACGCCCACGACCATCAATATTCGGAGGCTGTGAATGCATTCACGAGAGCGTTGGAGCGAGATCCTGAAATGTCTACCGGGTACATGAACCGTGGATACGTGCTGAATGACATGCGTCAGGCGTCGAGGGCAGAGCAAGACTTTCACAAAGCGCTCGAATTGAGACCAGATTACGGCGAAGCTCACTTGGGACTTGCGTATTCGCTGCTTCAACTTCGGCGTCCACAGTCGGCCCTCAAGGAGGCAGACGCCGCTGAGAAGACTCTCGGAGAATCGGGCAGTTTGCATCTCGCTCGCGCTGAGGCGTACCGCCAGAGGTCTATGTTCGCGAAAGCGGAGGGGGAGTATCAAAAAGCCATCAAGTTGCAGCCAAGTGAAGAGGGTATCTACCTTGCCCTCGCCGATACACAATACCGACAGCGCGAATACCAAGCATCGGCAGATACGCTGAATCAGGCCCTTAGTCTCGCCCCTGACGATTCGATGGTGAATGCACAACTGGCGCAGTCCTATGCAAAGCTTGGACGAAATGCGGACGCAACCAGCGCCATCGCCCGCGCCGAGCGTACAGGCGGGAGCGACTACCGCACTCTGTTGGCTACGGCCGGTGCGCTGATGGTCATGGGAGAACGCGATCAAGCAATGCAGCGGTACGGCCGAGCCCTCGACCTCTCGAATGCAGATCGATTGCACGTACGGTTGGCATTAGCCCGTTTCTTCGCGCAACAACATAAGAGTGTGGATGCACAACAGCAAGTCGCCCTCGCATTTGCGGAGGCGAGGGTATCTCAGCCGGACGTTGTTACTCCCGAAGACTATCTGGATGCGGCAGACATCATGTTATCGGTCAATCAATTCAGTCTTGCGCAACGCCTTTTTACTCGGGCGCAAGCGCTCGGGGCTGACGATCTTGCAGTGAGTACAGGGATGGCCAATGCCTCTCTTGCACTGGGTGAAACGCGCAACGCAGAAGCCGTCCTTACCAGTCTGCAGGATCCGGACTTGACCGAAGAGCAACAGAGCTACGCATATCTCGTTGCTCTCGGCAACGTCTACCGGCAGGAAGGGGACGAATATCGCGCGCTTTCTGCTTTTGCACGGGCGAACACCCTAGAGACCGACGATCCGGCCGCCAGAAATGCGGAGTTCGAATTGGCCGAGGAGGAAGGCAGGCAGGTCAACGGGAATATTGGAATCGGATCACATTTCCATGTGGCGCCGATATTCGAGGATGAAAACATCTATCAGTTGGATGCCCGTCTACGGTTCTTCCAAAATGGCGGGATACTCCTGCCACCTCCGCGCCACTCGGTGGAGACTTTTGCAGACGCTCGCTACTCTTTGCACTTTGGATCGTTCCCGGTGGTCAGCGGATTCGTCGGCGAGAGAAATGCATACGGAACGATTTCGATTCCGAGCCAGCTTCTGATCGAGAAACGAAATACTCTCGACACGATTTTCAACTTCGGGGTCAACCCGACCTTGCGTCTCGGGAATATTCGATTCACCTTAACGCCTGGTCTGCAGTTCACACTGCGTCGCGACACTCTCGATCCATTCGACATGAATCAGAATCTGTTTCGTCAGTTCCTCTATGTGGCGAGCAGTCCTATCGGGAATTGGCTGTCCTTCTCAGGAGACGTGATCCGCGAAGCCGGCCCATTTACTCAGCAGAATCTGCACTCTCGAGATTTTTCGGGAGAGATCAACTTTCGCGTGGGGCGGCCTTGGGGTAAGACCGCGTTCCTGACTGGATACAATGCTCGCGATCTTCTTTTCGGCCCGTCGGTTCACGAGTACTACACCACCAGCACTTACGCCGGCGTCGAACGAAGATTCGGAAACAACGTTACTGTTTCTGCCGCAGGAGAATACCTGCGCGCCTGGCGAGTGGAAGGGCAACAGTTTGCCATTGCGCAAACCCTCAGGCCCAGGGGCGGCGTCGATGCAAGAATCAATCAGCACTGGTCGGTGAGTGCGAGCGGGGCCTGGTCGAGGGGCGAGGCCTTCCATTCCTACGATAGCGTTGATGCGGGATTTCTCGTTTCGTATGTCCGTGAAACGCGGGCGGTCAGAAGAGATGGTGTGGAGAGCGCATCGGTCTCCTACCCGATGCGATTTTCGTTCGGCGTTCAGCAGCAAACCTTTTACGACTTTCCTGGACACCCCCATATGTCGGTCGTACCGGTTGTTAAGTTCACTCTGTTCTAGGGAAAAATGCAGCATAGCTTGCCCGCCTCCCATCTATTTGCATCGAAGGTTTTATCGCAGTGGAACTCTTGACATGTATGGACCTGGAACGCGCAGCGACGGCGGAGGCGGTTGGCACGGTCGAGGAGAGGTTGCACTCTGAGGATGCGGCGCGGGTCGTCCTGCGAACCCGGATGTTGCGCGGCAGTGCAATTCTGCTGGGCAGTACCGGACTTGTTAGCGCGACCAACCTTCTCTTCAACATCGCGATTGCACGAGGCTTGGGACCTGCGGGCTTCGGGCATGCCACTGCGATCTACACGTTGCTCATGCTGTTATCGGCGGTTACCTTGGCCTTCCAGTTGGTTTGTTCAAAATTGGTGGCTAAAACGGCCGATCTCGCGGGCAAGGTGGCGATTTATCGAGATCTTCTCCGGCGCTCGTGGGTGACAGGCTTGGCGGTCGGAGCGATCATTGTTGTTGGCAGTTCCGCGATCACGCAATACCTGAATCTTCCCGCGGCCCGCGACGTCGTCTTGCTAGGCTGCGGCACAGCCATTTACGTGCCTCTCGGCACTCGGCGCGGTATGTTGCAAGGGATTTACGATTTCCCGCGCCTGGCAGTGAATTTCATCCTTGAAGCGCTCATCAAGATCGGCGGCGCCCTGATTTTCCTGCACTACGGGTTCGGCGTCACCGGTGTCATCGGTGCGGTCGTAATGTCCATTGCGATTGCGTACGTAACGGCGGCTCCGAGTGTAGACCTAGCCACCGAAGATCGTACACAAATTAAGGCGTCTTTTCGCGAAGGCATGCAGGCGACCGTATTCTTCTGCGGGCAGGTCATCATCAGCAACATGGATATCTTGCTGGTGAAGCACTATTTCGATCCGGCAGTGGCCGGCCTGTACGCAGTGGTGGCGCTGGTCGGCCGGGTGGTGTACATGTTCTCGTGGTCGGTGATCAGCAGCATGTTTCCGGTTTCGGCTGCCACATCCCATCAAAAGACAAGTCGCACCGTCTTAAAAAGCGCTCTAGGGCTTGTGACGGTGATGACCTCATTGTTCACGCTGGCCGCTTGGGTGGCCCCGACAGTACTTTGGAAGGCCGTTCTTGGTAAGACTTTCCTTGGTGCGATTCACGCGTCGTTCCCATCGCTGCTGGCGTCCTACAGTGCAATGACCAGCATTTACTCCGTCGCGGTCGTCCTGCTGACTTACGAAATGTCAAGACGGATCGCAAACGCAACCTGGATTCAACTCGCTTTCAGCGGCCTCCTCCCAGCGGGGATTGTGCTTTTTCATCAGTCTTTGCAGCAGGTAATTCTGGTGCAGCTTCTGCTGATGTTTGGTCTACTGCTGGCTGTGAGCGTGCCTCTTTGGCCGCAATTGTTCCCCCCGGAGGAACGAACGGACGGAGGAGTCCCTCCAACGGGGTTCTTGAAGATACGTCGCGTGGCCGAAGCCGAGGTAATTGCGGAATTTCTGAAGGCCGAGTTTTACCAGCCAGAATTCGATCCGTATCGCGACAGGTTTGGGGAAGTAGTTGCCGACGGTGATTTATCAAGCGAACGCAAGAATGCGATTCGCAAGACGCTGCTATTTCGTCGGCGCGGGAAACTGTGGCGCGAATTACCGCGCGACACCGAATGGTGGGAAATCGAGCTGCGGGAATCGGATCTGCCGCGGGTACGTGCTTTTCCTCGCAAGCAGTGGGCGAAGTTCGCTGAGGGCGACTTCTACCTGACGCGGATGGTTGCGCGAATTCAAGCGATTGTGGAGTCCAAGGATCAAAGCTGGTTTTCAGAGAAGATGCGCTCCGTGGCCGCAGACTTGCGCGGCAAAGGGGTACCGAAATCAGTGCTCTTGATTGGGGTAGACGAGAGTAGTCCGCTCACAATCATAGAGGGTAACCATCGAATGGCGGCCGCCATGCTCGTTTCCCCACAATTCGTGAATCAGCAGTTCCGGTTTTATTGTGGACTCTCCCCCAAGATGACCAGATGCTGCTGGTATCGGACGGATGTGCGCAGCCTCGCCCACTATGCCGCAAATATTCTTCGCTACATGTTTCACGACGTCGACTATTTTGTGCAGAAGAGTCTTCACAACGAAATGCCGAATTTGTAGCGGGAAGGTGGCCTTTTTAGGGCAACGTTCCTAGGGGTGAGGAGCTGGTATCGGTTCGACGCTCTCTGCCTGATACTTTGAACCATCGAATCGCGCACGAACGGTGACGTCGGTGCTCTCTTTGAGTTGATTGCGCGCAGCCGACGGAATGGAATCCAAACCAACGTCGAATGTGTTTTGTGACTCTGGTTCAACGAGCGTCATATATCCGTTCCGCAGGTCGATTGAGAGAATCCTGCCTGAGAACGTGAAGGTGCCTCCCGGTTGAGCAAGAACGTCGATCTTCTCGGCCAGGTTGGCGCCTTCCAATCCGGATTTGAATAGTACTTTCACAAGAGCGCCGCTCCGCAATTCTCCGACCGGCACCGTTTGTCCATTCGACCGGATGTCTGTGTTTCCCGTTATCTGAACGTTGAAGCCGTGGGAAGAGATCGCGTCTCGAACTCTCAATATCCTTTTGTCAGCCTCGTAAGCGGTGACCTGGCCCTGGGTTTCGCCCAATGGAGCACTCGTCGGGACTCGTATGGCCTTCGCAAAGACTTGTCCGTCATTGAGGATGGTGTCCGCGTAAACCCGCATTCCCGCTCGGATGTCACGCATCGAGGCCGGCGTTTCCCCTTGTCTCACGCACGTACGCACATCGAAATTGACCGTCATATCGCGCCCACCGAACACACGCAAAGTCATTCTGTCTCGAACTGGGTCCAGTCGAGTGACGATTCCACCGATCAGTGAGACTTGGGTCTTGGGCAGCGGGGGAAGGTCCAATGCTGCGTCTGGGTTGGCGGATGTGGGTAACGGATCGCATGGGCGGCCGGGACGGGAGACGGTTTGTGCATCAGCTCCGACCATGAAGCTGCCTAGGCACACCACGATCCACGAAACACGACAGGGACGCATCCGCCAATCAGATGAAAGAGATATGGGGAAGGGTTGGTCGAAAAGATTGGGCAAACAGCAAGCCGCCACAATGCATCAAAGGTCCGGGTTAAGTTAAGTTCCAGACTAACTATGAGAAGTCGAGTGAAGCCAGGAATAGTGCGACTTGCACTCGTGGTACTGCTGGGCGGATTGGCGTTTGGCCAGCACGGGGATTTCCACGTGCCACTTCCCCGGAAAAGCCCCGAGACGCCTGTGCAGCAACTGAATCGTGAGGGCGTGAAGGAGCTAAAACGCGGACATGTCAACAAAGCAAAAGAACGATTCGTGAAGGCTTATCTTCTCGATCCAGACGACCCGTTCACTCTCAACAACCTTGGATACATATCGGAGCTCGAGGGGGACGCCGATCGAGCTCTGAAGTATTACCAACTCGCTGCCACGACGCCGACGGATGCGGTCATCGATGAGGCAAGCATGGCGGGACTTAAGGGTCAGCCGGTGAGTTCGGCGCTTCAATCCTCGGAGATTTCTGCTTATCAGCGGAATCGTGCGAATTTCCAGGCCATGGCTCTACTCGAGAAGGGACGGATCTTCGAGGCGGAAATGATCCTGAAGAGAGCGATCCAGTCGGACCCAAAGAATCCTTTTCTCCTCGACAGCCTGGGATACGTGATGGAGTCCGAAGGAGATTTACAGGGGGCCGTCCAGTACTACACGGAAGCGGCAGATCTTCATTCCGACGAGCGGGTGGTGTTGACTCCTCGTCGACGCTGGCGCGGGAAACCTATCAGCGAGATTGCAGAAAGCAATGCTGCCCTGGTGAGGGAAGCGATCTCCAAGGGTGAAGATACTGGATCTCAGGTCGCGCGACTCAATCTGCGTGGCGTGGCGGCACTCAACCACAACGACACAACGGATGCGCAGAAATACTTTTCCGATGCCTACAGACTCGATCCCTCGAATGCTTTCACACTTAACAACATTGGGTACATCGCCGAGCTTGTCGGCGATCGCGAGACTGCGGAGATGTATTACGACGCGGCGCGCACGGCGGTCGAGTCGAATGAAAAAGTCACATATGCGACCCGGCCGGATGCGGAGGGTCGACGGATGATGAACCTGGCCGGAGCGAACGAAGATGACGTAGACGCCAGCCTCAAGGCGATCCAGGCGAGGAAGCGTGGTGATCGACACCCGATTCAGTTGATGCTGCGAAACGGAAGCATCGCCCCTGTGGCAACCCGGCCGCCGCAGCAAGAACAGCAGCCGGGCGAGGTGCCTACGCCCCCGCTCCCGCCACCCCAGCTGCCGTATAGAGACACACCGCCCCACCAGCAGCCCTCACCCGGATCTCAGCCTCTCCCCAGCGATCAGTCGCCGCCCCCTCCCCCGACTGACCAATGAGTACCGCGATCGATCGGCGAATGCAGTGTTTTTCGTGTGCGTGTTGTAGTGGCAACTGATCGGAGGACGCGTTTCGTTATGAATCGTCTGCTCGTACGATGGATTTTGCTAGGTTCTTGTTTCTTTTCCCTGACGGTTCTGCTTGGATGCCAGGGCCTTGTAAAGAGCACTACACCGACACCAACACCCACTCCCACACCTACGGGAACCCTGCAAACGTCGGTGAACCACATCATTTTCCTGGCGCAGGAGAATCGTTCTTTTGATCACTATTTCGGCGCGATGCGGCAGTATTGGGCTGACTACGGATATTCCGATCAACAATTCGACGGCTTGCCTCAGTTTCCGACCAGTGCCGGCGGAACGCCGCCGTCGAATCCCGGATGTGACCCCGCATTCACGTTTCCTCCGAGCGACTGCACCGAAGATGCTCAGAGTCCGCCTGTGACTTCGTATCACCTGACGACGCAATGTGTCGAAAATCCAAGCCCTTCATGGAACGAGTCGCACGTAGATTTCAATCTCACCAATCCTGTTTCCGGAACCGCGACGCTGGACGGATTCGTATTCACCGCTGCACACGACTCACGGAACATTCAGCCACCGTTTCACGACGTTACTGGTCAGCGGGTGATGGGCTATTACGACGGCAGCGATCTGAACTATTACTACTTCATGGCATCAAATTTCGCCACTTCGGATCGATGGTTTTCGCCGGTCATGACACGCACGCCCCCCAACCGGATGTATCTCATAGCGGGTACATCCCAGGGACATGCGTATGAACTTGGTCCGACAAGCACTCTGCTGACGGCCCCTCTCATTTTCCAGGAGTTGCAGCAGGCAGGGGTTACGTGGAAGATCTATGTTCATCCGGGCCCGAATGGGTGCAGTACGCCAGCCTGCTTGTATCAGCTGAGCTACATTCAGAACTTCACGTATGGTCAGACGATTCTCAGCCAATTCCCGCAGAACATCGTCCCTGACACTCAATTCATCACCGACGCGCAGGGTGGATCTCTCCCGCAGGTCAGTTACATCGAGCCTGCATCGGATGTGGGCTTGGACGAGCATCCAGCCGATTACGACGCCACTCCTCCCTGCTGCAGTGTTCAAGCTGGGGCGAATTACGCATCTTCCTTAATCGGCGCGATGATGAATGGGCCATCATGGAAGGACTCCGTGTTCATCCTCACTTTCGACGAATTTGGTGGATTTTACGACCACGTCCCGCCCCAACCCGCTGTCAGTCCAGACGGAATTCCACCCTCAGATCTTCTCCCCGGAGATGTGTGCACCAAATCGTCAGGTCCTACTTGTGACTTCGTTTACACAGGCTATCGTCTTCCGCTGATCGTGGTGTCACCTTTTACGAAAAAGCACTACGTATCCCACACGGTTGCGGATAATACGGCGATTCTCAAGCTTATTGAGACCCGTTTCAATGTGCCGGCGCTCACCAAGCGAGATGCCGCGCAGATGGATATGACCGAATTCTTCGATTTCACGAATCCCCCGTGGACAACTCCGCCGCAGGCACCGACCCAGAACACGTCTGGACCGTGCTACCTGGATCATCTACCGTGACGAGAGCATTTCCGAGAAGTACACGCCAGACCTCCGCCCCTCTTGGGGCGAGGACAGGCTTTCGGTTAGGACGCTAGCGTCGCAAAGCCTCGAAGCGGCCATGAAAAGTTCTGTCGGGAAAAAACGGCTGCCAGTTCAGCTATTTCGATTGTCGCCGTTAATCGGCCGCCAGGAGTTAAGCTTTTTCCCAAGCTGGCGGGCCGTCCAGCTTCGGCTTGGAGCCCAGCGACGAGAACGGCGTAACTTGGAGAACGCCTTGAGCATTGTGAGGCGTTGTTGCATATCGAAGGTCCTGATGTACTCACGAATAATCTGAGGCATGCTCATCTGCAGGGCAGCGCTGAAATTCTGGTGTGCCATCTCTTCGAGACGCTCAGGTGTGTGTAGCAAGAACAGTAGTTGCCGAGACAGTGAGTCCACATCATTCGGAGTGAAGAACTCCATCGAGACTTGCTCTTGCTCGGCAAGCTCAACAAAGTCAGTGATCTTTGGAGCGAGGATCGGTAAGCCATACTGGCATGCGAGGTGTGCGACTCCGCTTGACCCTGCAGAAGAAGTGTAGGGCAAGACTGTAAGGCTGGACGTGCGGAACAATTCCGGCAGTGTCTCCTCCGGAACGTAACCCATAAAACGTATCGCAGGATTCTCCTTTACCTGTTCCGCAATACTTTGAACGTACCCGTGCACCTTGGGATGGTCACCGCCGGCGATGATCAATTCTGCCATCGGGAAATCGCGCATAATTCTTGTGAACGCCGCCACTAGCAATTCCAGGCGCTTGTAGGTACCCCACTTGCCGAACGCAAGCACACGGTGGATAGGATCTCCGCGACGAGCGAAGTCCGGCGGTTCCGGGCGGCTTGCGAAGATGCCGTGATGCCGAACACTCACGGCGCCCCGCTTATACTTATCTCTCAATGTTTTATGGTATGCAGGAAGAAGGACCGATACAGAATTAGCCGATAGCAGAAGGTGCGTTGCCACGTGTCCGGCGACACTGTACAAGCCAGGCGACTTCACCCTTGCATCGGAGAGATCCACCGTCTCGAACAATTGGTGCAACGTCACGTGCGTGTAGCAGGAAAAGAGCCGCGTTAAGACCGGACTCGTCAGTCCAAAGAAGGCGGGTAGGGGCTTGCCACCGAAGCTGGCGAAGCCGAGGTTATACCACACGACATCAGGCTTCAGGCGTTGGATCGCGCGGACCAGCGAAACAGGATTTCCAAGCTGATTGAATCCCCAGCAGCGCACAACCGAAAACTGGTGCAACTCCGGGAGAGGCCCTGTTAGAGTGTCGCCCAGCACGGTGAGATCGATCCCCGGCTGTTGCCGCAGTTCCTCGGCGATGTGGAATCCGTATTCATTCAGGGCCTGACGACTCGGTGGAAATGCAGTGACCAGCGCAATCTTCATTATTGTGGGCTCGGTCTGAGAAAGAGATCCCTCGACAGTTTTCCAAGCAGGTGCAGATAGTGAAATGCGACTCCTAGATTGGCTTTGCTCTTTCCTGCGTAACGGCGTCCGAAATGAATTGGAATCTCCCGAGCCGATCGAATGCGGCCCCGGACCAAGATCTCCAGAAGCAGCTTGAAACCTTTCGATTCGAACTCGATTCCATCGACCGACTCCCGCCGCACGACGAAGAATCCTGACATTGGGTCCTTAATGCGTACGCCTTTGCGCTGCAAAGGAAGGGTAGCCCAGGTGCTGGCGCGAGAGATGGCGACGCGTAGGGGATTCCAATCGGCGACACCGTCCTTGGTGACATATCTGCTGCCGATTGCGATGTCATTGCCCTCATCGATCGATTCGAGGAGCAGTGGCAGGATGTCAGGTGGGTGCTGCAGATCGGCGTCGATCACGCCCAGCACTTCCCCGGATGAATGATTCCAGCCGTGCAAAACTGCCCCCGCCAACCCGCGTTCTTCCCGGCGGCAAAGCAGACTCACACGGGGATCGAGTTCTGCATATCGCTGAACAATGTCCGGTGTTCCATCCTCGCTGCCATCGTCGACCACGACGATTTCGTAGGGGCGGTTTAGTGGGTCGAGCACTCGCTGTACTTCTTTTAAGAGTCTCTCGATATTTCCTGCTTCATTGAGGGTCGGTACGGCCAGCACAAACTTCTCACCACAACTTGTCGACATCCAGGCATCTCCAACATCCAAAGTGACGCTGTGATGAATCGCCATCTGTTGGAAGTTGCCTGCATTTAATTACTAAGTATTTTGTTCTCCTCCATCTACGGGAAAGTACGGAGTCGGATTGCACTCCGCATCATCCTGATTTTTTGACTGTCGTTGAGATGCAAGCAAGCTCTCGAGAATTCTGTGCTGAACGTCTTCCACAGTTCCATTGGGGATAACCATCAATTGAGGAACGAAGTCGCGCAATCTAAGAAACGCACGTCGATATTCGTGCATGAATTCGAGTGGGTACTCAGGCTTGCGACGGAATGCTTCGTCCGGTGAGGCATCAAGAATGAATGCGAGATACGGCGTGGGCGCAAGGGCAATCAAGGCACGGTTATAGAGGCGTGTGTACCAATGACGCGGTGCGATCTGCACGAGAAGGTCGTACACGTATCGGTCGAAGATAATGAAGTCCACGCTGGTCGCGCGTAGTTTTCTGACCACGAGTCGCAACCGAAGAGTATCGAGCAAATAAAACATCGCGCGAATCAGCGTCAGATACCAAGCGCGAACATTCTTGTCGTTTCTTAACGAGATGGGTTGAGATGGATCAGGAGCCGTCGAGATAACGCGGGCACTGACGTCAGTTCTTAATTGAGGAAAAACAGCAACGTCCTCCCAGAACGCGGCGCGGGCGATTCGATACCCTTTCTTCTGCAGATGCCATGCCGCAAATTCGATTTGCGTGGTTTTCCCCGCGCCGTCGATTCCTGAAAAAGTAACTACCTGAGCAGCTTCTGTCATTCCCCAGACTCTGTTGTCCGTTCGGGTCCCACTTGTTTAGGGCGCGCCAGGTGGCCGCGCTGGACTACTCTTCGACAAAGCAATGACTGAACCGACAGCTACGGCGGCCCCGGCTATTAATCCCGCCTTAATCAGGAGAGATCGCCTTTGCTTTTGTTTGGTCGGGGCAATCGCCGCTCCTATCGGGCGAGAAGCAGGGGCGCCTCTCACTGTGGGTGCCTTTGCGCCAGCTGCGCCCGAGGGCACCGGGTTCGGATTTTGTTGTTGTGCGGACTGCTGTTGGCTTTGCTGAGCTGACGCAGCAGGCGCTGGAGCATCCGGTAATTCACCGCTGACCGAAGTAATCGCAGAATTGTTGTTGGTCGAATTCGAAGTAGCCGGTTGCGTGTTGTGTTCATCCACAACTCTCGATGGACCATTCGGATCCTTATCGCCCTGCTGGAACGGCTCTGCAAAGACCAAAGTCGTCGCCGATAAGACGAAAACCAGCGATCGGCGCCAAACACGACGAATCGCAGTGTTCATCGACGTTACACCTCCATGGACGGAACTCGAACAAGTTATGCGGCCAAATGTCGGCCATCGTTTAGATCCTCGGAGCCGAAACGCGAAGCGTCGATGCCCACAGCTTCCGAGATCGAAGGAAAGACATTTACAACCGACGTCAATTGCGTCAATTCAAGGATTACGGCAGCTTCCGGAGATGCCCCGGCCACCGATACGCGACCTTCCGACTTTTCCATCTGTTCTGCGCAACTGAGCAAAAGGTCGAGCACTTCCGAAGTGAGTTTGCGCGATGGAAGATCCACAATCAGTTGGGGCCGATAAGACTCGCGGGCCAGTTGCTTGACTTCAGCGAGGAATTCTCGGCGTTCCCGCTTGGCGCGACCATCTGGAAGTTGTTTCACGACAACCATTCCGTTCGAGATCATTGGCCGTTTGCCTCGACTTGGGTCGATGCGCGCTCGACGGCATCCGGAACAATCGGCACCTGCACACAAAACGAAGTCTCGCCCAACGATCGATTCCGGATGACCGATGGCGTCGACGAAGGTATGGAGATGGGTTTCTTTCGTCCAGACAGGCCAAGAGGACCGAGGTCAACCGAAATGCCCCGATCGAGATTCTCAAGACGTGTCCCGTCGATGATCGAATTCCGGACGCAGAGGCCCGGCGCCAAATATGTATTCGGCAAAACGCTGGCATGGTCCAGAGTGGTTCCGATATCGATATCGCAATTGTGCTCGACTGAGGAGCCGCCTCGAAGAACGACCCCTGGGTTGAGTCTGGTGTACGCCCCCACATAGCACGAGCCTTCCAGGCGGACAGAAGGGTCAACATGCGCAGCTGGGTGTATCCAGACGTTCCTCTCGGCTTCGAGGCCATTCGGCTTAACGTCGCACCTGCCTTCAAGAGCATCCTCGACCAACTTCCTGTAGGCGCTGGGAGAAGAGAGACGCACCGAGTAACCCAGAAAGTCATAACGAGTCGACGGGCCGGCTGGTCCCAGCTTGTGGGTCTCGAAATTGCTGTTCAGGATGATCTGCCTATCAAGCAAGCTGATTCCAAGAGGGCCCAGCGGATCGAAAACTCTAGTAATTCGGTGTTGTCCCTCGTGATGGAAGCGAACAACGTCCAAAAGGTCGACGTCTGAATATGACCCGACCAGGATCAAGAGAATCTGGTCGACTCCCTTTTTAGCCCAATCGATCATCGTATGAAGGCGATCTGAACCGAGTAGATCGCTATCGACCACAGACAGAAGATTGATGCCTAAACCCTGAACTCGCTCCACCCAACGATCCAGCACAGTCTTCCCCAGGACTGGCAATGTGGAGTTGTCGATCTGTTGAGTGCCATCACTGCCTTGCGTTACAACGAGAGCTCCCAGTTCCACGAGATTCCCCTTTTAGACCGTTGTTGCCGCTAAACCCTGAATAGACCCGAGACCCAGACTCGCGTTTTCTGTGAGCACATCCGCATCCGGTGAAAGTGAGGCCTCTTTCTTCGCAAAAGCACGGCTCGTCGTTATCTGGCACCACCGCTTCTGATGGTTCATGCTCTCCCGCATATGCATGGTTTCGCGCATCCTTCGTGCAAGATGACGTCGAGACACCAGGCATTCTCGAATTCGCTGCTTTGCTTTGTGAAGCTGCGATTTGGAGTTACCGACGGTGCAATGCAGAATCTTTGCAATCTCGCGATGGCCGTAGCCGTCGAATTCGTGCAGCTCAAAGATTGTCCTGTATCCGAATGGCAGAGCTTCGAGCGCCCGTTTCAGAGCGATCCGATCGAGAGAGTAGTTCAGACGTTGATCCTGGCGGCCTAGCTCGCGTTTCCCTGTTTCAACATCTCCGGATCCGTCGAGAGACGACTGGACAGTTACCCTCTTCCGAAAATGCATGAGTGCCGTATTCACGGCCACGCGGTGTAGCCATGTCGAAAGAGCAGACTCACCGCGAAATGTGTTGAGCTTGCGAAAGGCCTGAATGAAGGCTTCTTGCGTGAGATCGTCAGCATCGGCGGGGTTGTTCGTCATGCGAAGACACACGGCGTAGACCCGGCCCCGATGAAGTTGGAATAACGCTGCAAACGCATCGGCATCGCCGGCGATTGCCCGCTTGACTAGTGCAGTTTCAGATTCCGTAATAACGAGATGGAGCGGTGTACGTGGTTCGGAGGGTGCGGGCCTTGCGTCGCCGTTTTCCATGCCCTGACAGTACGTCCTCAAGGCAGTGTGGAGTATCAGGATCGGGCCGTATTCGGATTGGTGCTTTCCTGTAACAATTTCGTTGCCACAAGGGTGAAAAACTGTACACACGCGCAGACGAATTGCACTACGAATGAGGGAGGCGGAATCTACATGCTTCGCTGGATTGCGAGAAAACGGTGAAGCGCTACGATTTGGGCGGTGAACCTTTAGGACTCCACAGATACTCCACTCAGTTCTCCAGCCAGACCGGGCACGGGCCGTCGAAAAATTGTTCGTCGGCTCGCGCCTCCCGCCTCTTGAAAGAGCCTCTTTTCAAATTGCCAACAGGTAGAGCCTGCGCACTTTAGGTCGTGAAAGCGAAGAATCGAGAATCAAGATCACGCCTCCCTCGCGGCCTGTGGTCCGCGACTCGTTCAAATTTTTGTTCGCTGTTGGCCTGGGTAGAATCGCGCCACACTTCGCGGCCAAATTTCGCACGCCCAAATCTAGTAAAGTTGAGCGCCGTCGTGGCCAACGGGTGGTTTCGAAGCGGCGCGACGAGCGCTTTATTCTCGCGCGCACCGATGGTATTAAAACCTTCGAGTTTTCAATTGTGACATCCTTGCTTGTGAATCGATTTCTCCGTCACTAGAATCGCGGAAAACCTGCACAATCTGCGCCTTCCACTTCGTTTCAATCGAGTGGCAGGAGAGGTCTGTTCCCATGAAGTTGTATGCAATTTTCCTGACGCTGGGTGTGGCGATACCGGCGTCCTCCCAAGTGTCCGTTACGGCGCCGGCCAATAACAGCAACGTCGCCACCACAGTTCAATTCGTGGCCACCGCAAATACCAGCTGCAGCAAGGGAGTTTCAGCGCTGGGCATTTACACTGCGCCCAATGTCCTTGCGTACACGATAAACGGCGATAAACTCAATGCCGAACTCACGCTCAGTCCGGGCACGTATAACACTGTTGTTCAGGGATGGGACAACTGCGGGGGCGTCGAGAAAACGGCAGTCACGATTTTCGTCAAGGGCAACGCACCTGAAGTCCAGGTCATGGCCCCCGCCAATAATGCCACAGTGAGCACTCAAGTACAGTACGTAGCCACTGCCACAACCAGCTGTTCCAAGGGCGTTGCATCGATGGGAATCTACACCTCACCCGGCGTCCTTGCTTACACGGTGGCAGGAGCCAGCCTCAATACGACGCTGACTCTGAATCCGGGTGCCTACAATACGGTCGTACAAGAGTGGGATCAGTGTGGAGGTGCCGCCAAGACTCCCGTCACTATCAATGTCGGTGGTTCTCAATCTGGAAGCGGTGGCGTGCATGTTTTGGCCCCGGTGAATAACGCGACCGTCAGCCCCACGGTCCAGTTTGTCGCGACAGCAACGACCAGCTGTTCCAAGGGTATTGCGGCGATGGGGATCTATCCGTCGCCGGGTGTGCTGGCCTATAAAAGTAATGGCGCCAGTCTGAATGCGAACATAACGCTCGCCAAGGGGACATATCACACTGTAGTTCAGGAGTGGGACAATTGCGGTGGCACCGCGACAGCGCCGGTGGCGATCACCGTCGGTTCCAGCGCAGCTGCTCCGACCGGACAATTTGTGAATCTCCATCAAAAATCCGGCTGGACCGGCTACGCGCTTTTGCCACCCCTCTACAACATCTGCTCGTCATGCAGTCCAGGCGGTCCGCAGACAACATGGTCTATGACGCAAGGCGTCGGCTCACCTGCGCTCAGCGGGAACTCTTCCCGTATGAATATTGGAGGTCAAACTCTATATTCGGATGTTTTGTGGAACAACCACCTCATCGGAGACTTCTCTTCGCAGGGGCTGCCCGATACAAATCGTTCCATCGTCCCGAGTGTGCACAACTTCACGTACGACGTCTATTTCTACGTCGGCGACATCAGTGTATCGCAAGCGTTAGAATTTGATATTAACCAGTTTGTAAATGGCCAGTCCTACATTTGGGGACATGAGTGTCGTGTTGCCGGGGGGCATGAATGGGACATCTGGGACAATCCTGGCCAGAAATGGCATCCGACTGGAGTGGCATGCAATCCCGTGAGCAATGCATGGAATCACCTCGTAATTCAGGCCCAGCGGACTTCGGATAACCATCTCCTGTTCCAGTCTGTTACGCTAAACGGACAAACGGCGACCCTGAACTACTACGAGAGCCCGACGCCAACCACCTGGTATGGGATTACGATCAATTATCAACAGGATGGGGACTACAAGCAGGAGCCGTATTCCATCTGGCTCGACAAGTTGACGTTTACATACTGGTAAATGAGATTCTGATTACTCTTCCCGGAGCGGCTCAGTCCTGGGCCGCTCTCTTACTTTTCCCCGGCCCGCGCACGATTCACTCCCTCCGTAATTTACCTTAGAGATTGGAGTTCCAGGTAAGGGATTTCTCCAATGAACCTCCGTGATCTAGTGTATTGACAAACGGTTTATTAAGGTATAGGGCAGCACGACCCAACCCACCGCAAGGAAGTCCATTTCATGAAGTACTGCTCGGTTCTTCTGGCAGTCTCCGTGTGTTCGCTGGCACTCGTTGGTTGCGGCGTTAACACTTCAAATCCGGCAGACCCTAAACTCACACCATCCGCGCATGTAACAGTGCAGGTGTACGACATGATGAACTGGTTGATGATGCAGCCCACATTGAGCGCGGATCATCACATGGCGGGAACCGCGAATCCGCTCTTCACGAGCATGAACAAAACGCGATTCTATTGGACGAAAACGGCTGCAGGATATCCGTGGGACATTCAGCTTTACGACAACAACTACGTTTACCTGTGGGTGACCGAACTGAACTGGCTGAATCCTCGGACCTTCAAGGTGTTTCGTAGTCCGAAACTCGGGAACTACAATCTCCCTCTCGTGCCTCGCTGGGCCAAAGGCGGATATCCCGGCTCCAGTGTGAAAATCAGCGATTCAACGTACGAGATACATTCGGACTGCAACACGTTCGTCACCAAAAATCTCGGCCACGTTATCAACGAAGTTTGGGGGCCGTATAAAGAAACTCTGGGCGGACAGTTGCCGGCAAGTCTGGAAACTCTTGTCATCAGCTACCGCTACAGCTGCGACTCGACCTATTCCAATTGTGCAAACAAGGAAGAATTCCATTTGGCCAAGCCTTACGGCCTGGTGAAGTGGCAACACCAGAACCTTGGATCTGGCGGAATCTACGATCCTCCGGACAACGTGACGTACTTCAACAAGATCGAATCGGGTCAGACGACGCCAATAACGGCCTGCTTCTGAACACCCGCCGCCCTTCAAGACCCGGCTCCGCTTATCCGCGGTAGCCCTCCTTCCGGCGCGTTTGGTTGCATTATCGGCGCGACGGGAGCGGAGCCGGCACAACCCTTTCTGCCACAAATCTCATCCATCCGACATCGCGAACTGTCGGAGGCGTGAGACTGGTGCGTTCCTGCATTTTCCGAGGTACCAGCTGTACAGCTCTCATTAGGCGAGTTCCTGAGACCCTACCAGGCCACTTCGTCACAGTGATCTGCTTTGTCCTCCTTGTGACTATCGTTGCGGTCGGTCAAGATCAGCCTGCGGCACCGAGTTCAGCGCCTCCGTCTTCTTCGGTCGGAGCCCAGCAGGATAAGAACTCGGCTGCTCCGCCACCAACTGCGGGCCGTCGGTCGCAAGAGGATTCATCCTCTCAGGACAGCCAGGCGGGTGACAATGGACAGTTCGTCTTTCGAAAGAAAGTGGAGGAAGTGATCCTTCACGCGATCGTAGTAGATGACCGGAATGATCTCATCGCGAATCTCGACAAAAGTGCTTTTCGGATCTTCGAAGACTCCAAGCCGCAAGAAGTCACCTCCTTCTACCAGGAACATGTTCCCGTTGCCTTGGGAATCCTGATTGATAATTCGGGATCCATGCGGCCCAAGCGTCCCGCAGTGAATGAAGCTGCGCTGAATCTTGTTCGTTCGAGCAATCCTCAGGATGAGGTCTTCGTTGTTAATTTTGGAGAGCAATACTATCTCGATCAGGATTTTACGAACGATGTTGCAAAGCTTCAGACAGCGTTGGACAGGATTGAGACTCGGGGAAGCACTGCCCTTTACGATGCAATCGTCGCATCCGCGGCGCATATAAAGCAGGGCGCAGAATTACAGAAAAGAGTGCTGCTCGTGGTTACCGATGGAGCGGACAATGCAAGTCAGGAATCCCTCGAGGAAGCTGTTCAACAGTTGCAGCAAAAGGACGGACCTGTTGTTTACGTAATTGCATTGCTTGCGGCAAATCGAAACTCAGGTGCAGCCGCGCAGGCACTGCAGTCGCTGAGCCAGAGCACCGGAGGAGCAGCCTTCTTTCCCACGGATGCAAGCCAGGTGGATTCGATCACGCGCTCGATTGCATCCTCGATCCGAAGTCAGTACGTAATTGGCTACAAATCGTCGAGCAGGGCAACAGGCCACGTTTATCACGCCGTTCGGGTTGAGGCGTACGATCCAAATCACCGGGGGCTTCGGGTTCGCACCAGAACCGGCTACTACAGTGACTCGGGCACGGATGCGGTGGTGCCTCGTTAGTAGTGCACGAAGGTAGGCGCTGATCTGCAAGCGTCCCCTTACGAAGGGCTCGTAAACTTGCGGTGACTCGAACGCGCTTCTTTTATCTTTTCTTGGCTGGTACTTTCGCGCCTTTTTTTCGAGCCTCAGACAGACCGATAGCGATTGCTTGCTTACGGCTCTTCACGGTCCCACCTTTTCCGCCCTTGCCCGATTTCAAGGTACCCCGCTTTTTGCGACGCATCGCGCTGCGAACCGCTTTGCCGGCACCTTTGCCGTAGTGACGACGTGAGCTTCGGTGCGAACTGGATTTGCTAGGCATTTGTCAGTCCCTTCTTGTGAGGTCAAAGAACTTGATGACGCAGATACGATGCAAAAGAAATCTGGGAGCGATCACGAAAAATCCCCAGCTGCGGGCTGGGGATCCCTTCTCTCGATGATGACACTTCGAGCTTAGCTCGCGCGAGGCATCGGTTTATCGGTCTTCTGGAAGTCTGCGCTCGCTTCTCCGGAAGAGGACACATCTTGCGCACCCGTACGCTCAAGAATCTCTTTTGCTTTCTTGGTCCACTCAGATCGATCGCAATGCACCGAAAGCAGTATGCCTCCGTTCTTTACGCGACCCTCATATCGCTTCGCCTCATACTCCGGGATACCCATACCAATGAGAGCGCCGGCGATTCCGCCCACGGCACCTCCAACCCCTACGCCAGCCAGTGCTGCCATGATCGGTCCCGCAGCGATGAAAGGGCCGACGCCGGGTATCGCGAGAGCGCCAATGCCAGCCAGCCATCCGAGGGTTCCTCCGACCACAGCTCCCGTTCCGGCGCCCGCTGTTGCACCTTCTGGAGCCTTGGTCCCCTTCTCGTGGGCGAAGTCCTTGGTGCCCACATTCTCCGGAAACAAAACCGAAATATCGGTGTTCCGGAAGCCCGCCGCCTTCAAGGCATCGACTCCGTTTTCCACACCCTCGTACAACGGATAAATTCCGAATACCGCCGTATTCTTTCCTGCCATATCGAATAATCCTCCTGGATGACCTATCTATTTATTTATTGCTTATTGCCTGTGTGCAACTTCCAACTGATTGGTCACGTTCGTCGCTCCCGCCACCTCGGCCGCCTTGGCTTCCACCGCACTCTTTTCTTCGTCAGAACGAACGGGACCCGCTAGAGTGACGTGACCGTTTTGGGTTATGACCTTTACATTGTGTGCATAGGTCGACAATGACTTATCGTTAATGATCGCTTTACGAATCTGCTGCGTAATTGTTCGATCAGAAGCGCTCTCTTTTTGCTGTCCAGCGCTCTCCGAGCGTGCCCGATTCGTCTTCGTGTTGTCCGGCGACCCTTGAACAGTGCCCGATTGTTGCGACCAGGAGCTTATTGGGAGGAAAACCGCAGCCGCTAGTGCCAAAGCTCGTCCAATCCGCCTTAAACCCGTTCTCACGCGATCTCCTTATCTGCCGCTCCGCGCGGTCACCACGACCGTGGATGCTTCGGCGTCCGGCTGACTGATCAACTCTAACCCTCGACCAAATTCCATACCATCGAGCCGATTCTGTAAGGGACTTCGACAGTTAGGGGGTTTCGTCGACAGCGCTGACGGCTTGTCTTCGGCGACGAGGAACAAAGAGCAGCGATGCCCCACATACTCGTTCAATACAGGAAATACTGTAGGGTTCGGATAGATTTTTCATGGTAGACAAGAAAGATGGAGGCCCGATCTGTGGCCTGTCTTCACCTTGGGCAAGCCCGCGCCCATCTGTTGATTGGCGAACAGGAGGGAACCTCATCCTTCCACGGATTCTTTCCAGACCCACAATGGATTTTTCGAGTTATTTCATGAGACGAAACTCGCAGAACACAACCGCAGCAACCGAAGAGAGCGCGCCGAAGGGCAATGGTGCGAAGGGCGGTGGATCGAAATCCGCCCTTGAGGCGCCAAGTCTCGCGGTGATTCTCATGAGCTTGCAGACCATGAGAGACGGGGATTTTTCAGTTCGCCTACCCGGTTCCTGGACCGGACTTGAGGGAAAGATCGCCGACACCTTCAATGAAATCGTCTCCGCGAACCAGCAAATGGCGCGGGAGCTAAGACGCGTTGGACAAGCTGTGGGTAAGGAAGGCCGCACCCGCGAGCGTACCCGTTTCCATGAATCGCGCGGGTCGTGGGGAGAGATGGAAGTCTCCGTAAACACGCTGGTCGAGGACCTGCTTCGACCTACCGCGGAAGTTACTCGTGCCATCGCAGCCGTTGCGCAGGGCAACCTGACCCAAACGGTGCGTCTCGATGTCGATGGGCGCCCCTTGGAGGGCGAGTTTTTAAGATCCGCAAACATCGTGAACACGATGATTCAGCAGTTGGGCATCTTTACTGCTGAAGTGACGCGCGTGGCGCGCGAAGTCGGAACGGACGGCAAGCTGGGTGGTCAAGCGCAAGTGCCCGGAGTCGCCGGCACGTGGAAAGATTTGACGGACTCCGTTAACTTGATGGCCAGCAACCTCACTGGCCAAGTCAGAAACATTGCGGAAGTGGCGACGGCAGTGGCAAGCGGTGACCTGTCGCGCAAAATCACGGTCGATGTGCGCGGCGAGATTCTGCAGCTGAAAGAAGCCATCAATACGATGGTAGATCAGTTGCGCTCGTTCGCGTCAGAAGTCACACGAGTCGCTCGCGAGGTTGGCACCGATGGCAAGCTAGGCGGTCAGGCCGTTGTGCCGGGAGTTGCGGGTACGTGGAAAGATCTGACAGATTCCGTAAACGCGATGGCCGGAAACCTTACGGCACAGGTGCGGAACATTGCGGAGGTCACAACCGCCGTCGCTCGTGGTGACTTGTCGCGCAAGATTACCGTCGATGTGAAGGGTGAAATTCTGGAGTTGAAGAACACCATCAACACGATGTTGGACCAGCTCAACGGCTTCGCCGGTGAAGTGACGCGAGTGGCCCGCGAAGTCGGCACGGAAGGGAAACTTGGCGGTCAGGCTCAGGTGCCTGGTGTCGCCGGCACGTGGAAAGATCTCACCGACAACGTGAACCTCATGGCCAGCAACCTGACTGGCCAGGTACGCAATATTGCTGATGTCGCAACGGCTATCGCGAACGGCGATCTCTCCAAGAAGATTACGGTCGACGTGCGCGGCGAAATTCTGCAGCTGAAAGAAACGCTGAATACGATGGTGGATCAGCTAAACCGCTTCGCCGGCGAAGTGACACGCGTAGCGCGCGAAGTTGGAACTGAAGGCCGTTTGGGTGGTCAGGCCAATGTGCCCGGAGTCGCCGGCACATGGAAGGATTTGACGGACTCGGTCAACTCGATGGCTGGCAATCTGACCGGGCAGGTGCGCAACATCGCTGAAGTCACGACAGCCGTGGCCCGCGGTGACCTGTCGCGCAAGATCACGGTCGACGTGAAGGGCGAAATTCTGGAACTCAAGAACACCATCAACACGATGGTGGACCAATTGAACGGTTTCGCCGGTGAAGTGACGCGTGTGGCTCGTGAAGTCGGCACAGAGGGAAAGCTGGGTGGTCAAGCACAGGTGCCGGGCGTCGCCGGCACGTGGAAAGATCTTACTGACAACGTCAACCTGATGGCCAGCAACCTAACGGGCCAAGTGCGCAACATCGCTGAAGTCGCAACTGCGGTGGCTCGTGGCGATCTGTCGCGCAAGATCACGGTCGACGTAAAGGGCGAAATCCTCGAGCTCAAAGACACCATCAACACGATGGTTGACCAGCTCCGCGCATTTGCATCCGAAGTCACGCGCGTTGCGCGCGAAGTCGGAACAGACGGCCGTTTGGGTGGTCAGGCACAGGTGCCCGGTGTTGCCGGTACTTGGAAAGACCTCACCGACTCGGTCAACTCAATGGCCAGCAATCTTACAGCGCAAGTCCGCAACATCGCCGAGGTGACCACTGCTGTGGCTCGGGGTGACTTGTCGCGCAAGATTACTGTTGATGTAAAAGGAGAAATTCTGGAACTGAAGAACACCATCAACACGATGGTGGATCAGCTCAATGCGTTTGCCGGCGAGGTGACGCGCGTGGCGCGCGAAGTTGGAACCGACGGACGCCTTGGCGGTCAGGCGCAAGTGCTCGGTGTCGCCGGTACTTGGAAGGATCTGACTGACTCGGTGAACTCCATGGGTGGCAACCTTACGGCGCAGGTCCGCAACATCGCCGAGGTGACAACAGCCGTTGCCCGCGGCGATTTGTCGCGCAAGATCACGGTCGACGTTAAGGGTGAAATTCTCGAGCTAAAGAACACGATCAACACCATGGTGGACCAGCTGAATGCGTTCGCCGGTGAAGTGACGCGCGTGGCTCGCGAAGTTGGAACAGAAGGAAAACTGGGAGGACAGGCCCAAGTTCCCGGCGTGGCTGGCACATGGAAAGACCTTACCGACAATGTCAACTTTATGGCTAGCAACCTGACCGGCCAGGTACGCAACATCGCCGAAGTTGCGACCGCCATCGCCACCGGCGACCTTTCTAAGAAGATTACGGTCGACGTGCGCGGTGAAATTCTGCAGCTCAAAGAAACGCTGAATACGATGGTCGAGCAGCTTCGTTCCTTCGCTGCTGAAGTGACACGCGTGGCGCGCGAGGTTGGAACCGAAGGCCGGTTGGGCGGTCAGGCCAACGTCCCGGGTGTCGCGGGAACATGGAAGGACCTTACGGATTCTGTTAACGCGATGGCCGGAAACCTGACTGCGCAAGTCCGCAACATCGCTGAGGTAACCACGGCCGTGGCCCGCGGCGACTTGTCACGCAAGATCACGGTCGATGTGAAGGGCGAAATTCTCGAACTCAAGAACACCATCAACACGATGGTGGACCAACTCAATGCGTTCGCCGCCGAGGTGACTCGTGTCGCACGCGAAGTCGGAACCGAAGGAAAGCTGGGCGGCCAGGCGCAGGTGCCGGGTGTTGCTGGAACCTGGAAGGACCTTACCGACAACGTCAACGTCATGGCCGCGAACCTGACGGAACAAGTGCGCGTTATTGTGAAAGTCGTGACCGCCGTCGCGAACGGCGATCTTACTCAAAAGCTGACCGTAAACGCGAAAGGCGAAGTTGCAGCACTCGCCGAGACGATTAACAACATGACCGATACGCTGGCGACGTTTGCCGACCAGGTAACGACGGTTGCCCGCGAGGTAGGTGTGGAGGGCCGTCTCGGCGGCCAAGCGAACGTACCTGGCGCCGCCGGCACGTGGAAGGACCTCACGGGCAACGTGAACCTGCTGGCTGACAACCTGACGAACCAGGTGCGCGCGATCGCTGAAGTCGCAACTGCGGTCACCAAGGGCGATCTAACGAGGTCGATTCAGGTCGAGGCGCGCGGAGAAGTAGCTGAACTCAAAGACAACATCAACACGATGATCGACAACCTGCGGCTTACGACCGACCGCAACACCGAACAGGACTGGCTGAAGACGAACCTCGCTCGATTCACCGGGATGTTGCAGGGTCAGCGCGATCTGACCACCGTCGGAAAGAAACTTCTTTCAGAGCTCGTACCACTGGTGAATGCGCAGCAAGGCATGATCTACCAGATGGAAAACGAAGCTGGTATGGTCATGCTTGCGGCATTTGCGGGCGACGGCGACGATGGCTATCTGCATCGCTTGAAGGTCGGCGAAGGGTTGGTGGGCCAGTGCGCGTCTGAAAAGCGCCGCATTTTGATATCCGACCTGCCACCGCAAACAGTTCCAATTCGATCCAGTCTGTTCGAGGCTGTTCCGCGAAGCGTAATCGTGCTTCCGGTGTTGTTTGAAGATCGGGTGAAAGCTGTCATTGAACTCGCATCTCTCAGCTCTTTCACTGAATCGCACCTAGCATTTCTGGAGCAGCTCACGTCCAGTATTGGAATTGTGCTGAATAGTATCGAGGCCACGATGCAGACGGAAGGCTTGCTGAAGCAATCGCAGCAATTGGCGACCGAGCTGCAAACACAACAGAAGGAGCTTCAGCAAACCAACGAGCAGCTGGCCTTGAAGGCACAGCAGCTCGCAGAACAGAATGTGGAAGTGGAACGCAAGAACCAGGAAATCGAACAAGCCCGCCGCGCCCTGGAAGAGAAGGCCAAGGAGTTGGCCCTTACATCAAAATACAAATCAGAATTCCTGGCGAATATGTCGCACGAGCTTCGTACGCCGCTGAACAGTATCCTGGTTCTGGGTCAGCAACTTGGCGACAATCCTGACGGCAATCTGACCGCAAAACAGGTGGAATTCGCTCGTACAATTCACGGTGCTGGAACGGATCTGCTAAATCTCATCAGCGATATTCTCGATCTGTCGAAAATTGAATCTGGCACCGTCTCGGTTGAGGCGGACGAGGTTTTCTTCTCCAGCATGCTCGACACGATCGCCCGGCCGTTCCGTCACGAAGCCGAAAACCGCCGACTCGTGTTCGAAGTGAATAGCGATCCACAACTAGGCCGGAGTTTAGTGACTGACTCCAAGCGTCTGCAGCAGGTCCTGAAGAACCTCCTTTCCAATGCCTTCAAGTTCACGGAGCAAGGAAGCGTGAACCTCTCGGTAAAGGTCGCCACGAACGGCTGGAGCGAAGATCACCTTGTATTGTCGAAGGCGGCATCGGTTATTGCCTTTGAGGTCACAGATACCGGCATTGGTATCCCTGCCGAAAAACAAAGAATCATCTTCGAGGCCTTCCAGCAGGCGGACGCCGGAACCAGTCGCAAATACGGCGGAACCGGATTGGGGCTGGCCATCAGCCGCGAACTCGCCAATTTGCTTGGGGGGGAGATCCAGCTACGAAGCGCGCCAGGCAAGGGAAGTACCTTCACCCTTTATCTGCCCCAGGCCTATGCCGGCCCGGCTTCGGGTGCGGGTGTGAAAGAACGCAAATCTGCGCCGACCCCGTTGCAGCTATCTGGAGTAACCGTGACGGAACAAGCGCTGGAGTCGGTCGCTGATGACCGACCCGACCTGCGGGACGGTGACGCGGTGCTGTTGATCGTCGAGGACGATCCGCACTATGCTCGCCTGCTCGTCGATCTTGCACATGACAAGGGATTCAAAGTCTTGGTGGCGAATCATGGAATGGAGGCTTTGGCTCTAGCACGGGAATACCATCCCATCGCCGTTTCCCTGGATGTCTTCCTACCGGACATGCTTGGTTGGACTGTACTTAACCATTTGAAGCAGGATCCGGCAACACGTCACATTCCCGTCCAAATGTTGACCATGGACGAGGACCGGCAACAGGGGCTTGCCCGCGGTGCATTTTCTTTCATCCAAAAACCAACTACATCGGAGGGAATCTCGGCAGCTCTGATGAAGATCAAAGAGTTTTCGGTTCCGCGACGTAAGCGATTGTTGGTGGTTGAAGACAATCCCGCAGAACAAACTACCATTCGGGCGTTGCTGGGTCATGATGATGTCGACATTATGGACGTGTCCACGGGCGCGGAGGCTCTCAGTGTGCTAGAACAAGAGACTTACGATTGCGTGGTCCTCGATCTGCGCCTTCCTGATTGTTCCGGGTTCGAAATTTTGGAGAAAATTCGGGATACAGAGTCGATGAGTGACTTGCCGGTAGTGGTATTCACTGGCAAAGAGCTCACACCGGACGAAGACGCTCGCCTGCACACATTGGCACGCAGCGTTGTCGTGAAGGGCGTTGAATCTCCTGAGCGGTTATTGGACGAGACGGCGCTGTTCTTGCACAGAGTCGTTGCTGATCTCCCGGCCGAGAAGCAGCGGATGCTGGATCGGCTACATCGCTCCGACGAGGCTCTCGTGGGCCGCAAAGTTCTGGTTGTCGACGATGATGTCAGAAATATCTTTGCACTTAGCAGCGTTCTTGAACGACGTGGAATGAGCGTTCTGACAGCAGGTACAGGCCGCGAGGCGATTGCGATGCTCGAATCGACTCCCGACATTGCGATCGTACTCATGGACATCATGATGCCGGAGATGGACGGCTACGAAACCATGCAGGTAATCCGTGAAAATTCATCATTGCGACGCCTGCCCATCATTGCACTCACTGCGAAGGCAATGAAGGGAGATCGTGAGAAGTGTCTTGAGGCGGGTGCGTCCGAGTACTTGGCTAAGCCGGTCAACACAGATCAACTTTTGTCAGCGCTGCGCATGTGGCTTCACAGGTAGCAGCTTGCGTCGAGACACGTTTTCGACGGAGGAGAGGGATGAGCACGAAAGACAGAGTCAACATCCTTATGGTGGATGATCAACCCGCGAAACTTCTGAGTTACGAAGCAATCCTCGCGGAACTTGACGAGACTCTGATCAAGGCGACATCAGGGCGGGAGGCATTGGAGTGTCTTCTGAAGACGGATGTTGCCGTGGTACTGATGGACGTCAGCATGCCAGAGATGGACGGATTTGAGCTGGCTAGCATGATCCGGCAGCACCCGCGTTTTCACCGAACCGCGATCATATTCATCTCGGCCGTACATCTCACCGATCTCGATCGGCTCAAAGGATATGAGCGCGGTGCGGTGGACTATATATCTGTGCCTGTAATCCCGGAATTGCTGCGGGCCAAAGTAGCCGTGTTTTCCGAACTCCATCGCAAAGCACACGAGTTGCAGGTACTCAACCGACAACTTGAGGAGCGCGTGGCCGAACGCACATCTGAGTTGGAGAAGAAAGCCGAAGCGCTTGAACTGCTAAATGCTCAGCTTGAGATGAAAAACGAGCAATTGGACGCAATTTTGCAAACGGCGCCGGACATCATTTTTAGTAGCCGGGGCGACGGATCTCGAGATTACATCAGTGAGCGCTTCTTTGAGTACACAGGAGCTACACCTGAATCAGCAAACGGCTTTCGTTGGCTTGAATATGTCGACCCCGCGGACCAGGAGGAAGTCAAGGCCCATTGGTCTCGATGCATTGAATCGGGTCTGACATACGAGGCGGAATATAGAATCCGGAACAGGGAGGGCGCCTATCGGTGGTTTCGGGCACGCGCGATTCCGATCCGCAATACACAGGGTGAGATTATCAGATGGTATGGTACTTGCTCCGATATTCACGATAGCAAGCTCCTAGAACAATCCATCAGATACGACGCGGCTCTTTTGGAGAGGGCCGTCGAGGAGCGGACCGAAGCGCTGCGCCAGCTATCCACTCGGCTCATGCGCACGCAGGATGACGAACGCCGGCGCATCGCCCGGGAACTCCACGATAGCCTCGGTCAGGAGTTAGCTGCAGCGAAAATGACAGTCGATGTCATTCTTCAGCAGCAATTGGGCGATGCCAAGGATCATTCCGCCCTCGATGCAAGCAAGTGTATTGACCGAGCGCTTCAGCAGGTTCGCACCATGTCGCACCTCTTGCATCCACCATTACTCGATGAAGTGGGTTTGGCTTCCGCACTCCGGTGGTATCTGGACGGAATGACGAAGCGCAGTGGAATCGAGGCCCGCCTGGAAGTACGGCCCGCCAATTTTGTGCGCCTCGCACCTGCATTGGAAACGGCCATTTTCCGCATTGTGCAAGAGGCGTTAACCAATGTATTTAGGCACTCAAAGGCAACTCACAGTTGGGTCACGCTAACGCGGAACGCTGATCACGTAACGGTAGAGATTCGCGACAATGGTAAAGGACTGGAGGAGAAAGTCATTAAATTGCGTCCAGGCACGGTCGGGATTGGTATCGGAGGCATGCGGCAGCGGGTTGAGGAATTCGGCGGGAAACTTCGCTTGACCAACGCCAATCCGGGTACGATCGTGGAAGTTGTGATTCCGGCAGAGGAACAGGCTCGTGAACGTATGCTTGTGACCGCATAACGCGCGTGTTTGGCTGGTTCTCGGCTCCTGATGAAGGTGGTTTCACAGCGACGGGATGGTAGCTGTCGTGCGGTATATTGTTGCTTATGCATGGAAATAAATACGATGCAGACGCTGGCTCAGCGTTGAAGTCAGCAAGCGTCCGAATTGTCATCGCCGATGATCACGAAATCTTCCGGCGAGGGCTACGGTCTTTATTGGAGTCACATTCTGACTGGGAGGTTTGTGGTGAGGCGGTGAACGGCCAAGAAGCGATTGAAAAGGTTAAGCAATTGAAGCCTGACGTCGTCGTGTTGGACGTTACGATGCCGCACGTCAACGGCTTAGAAGCGGCCAGAGAAATTCGAAGAATCGTGCCCGAGTCCAAGGTTGTCATTCTGAGTCAACACGAACCGGCACTGATGAAGCAATCAGCATTGGCCGCGGGGGCAGGTGCCTACGTCACGAAGTCAGAGGTCTCACGCGAACTCATGATTGCCATTGAGACCATAACCGCCTCAAACTAGAACGCTGAAACCGATCGACAAAGTTGGCGTGAAGCCAACTTTGTCTTGTCGGTGTATCTGCAAACTCACGCTGCCGAGCGTGACTTGCGAGACCGGTGCGCCACTTTCCCGGCAGGCTGACGGCCAACCTCAGTATCCTCGTCTGAGCTCATCTCCATGGCTGCTTCATTGATTGTCTCGGAAATTCGAGTCAACTTTTCATCGGCGTTCTTTTCTTCTTCCAGTGTTTCCTTGAGCAAGCCGAGATCCTCGGTCCTCCGCAGCAATTCCGCGTAAGCGCAAACTGAACCATAGGCCGCTATTTCATAATGCTCCACACGTTGCGCCGCCGAGATCACGCCAGCATCTAAGACGCTGCCCTCGAATTCGTCAATGGTCTCGGAGCCTTCCTCGAGGATGCCCTGCATTCCGACGCATTTCCTTCCCTTAGGATTTTCGCCGAGGGTCTCGAAAATCTGTTCGAGCCGGCTAACCTGATTTTTGGTCTCTTCGAGATGATTGGCGATGGCGTCGCTCAGCTCCTCTGATTCCACAGCCTTCACGATCTTGGGTAGAGCTTTTACGAGTTGCTGTTCAGCGCTATAAAGGTCCTTCAGTTCGCTAATGTAAAGAGTTTGCAGCGTTTGGTCTGCCATGGATCCTCCCGTGAATCGACTTGAATTAGTTGCGACTTAGACGAAGCCCAGTAATGATGCGGCCGCCTGGCGACCTCGTGCACCACCATGGGAATACGATCAAGGTTGTGAAGCCGAGCGTAAATCCGGAGTGGTGGGTAGTGTGGTTGGGAAGTGGCCCTACCGATAAAACCTAAGGTACGAAACTAGCGTACGACAACATCTACTGCACCGTCTTTGTGAGTAACTTCTACTTTTGCTTCTGTGTCACAGCGTTCCGCACGCAAATCCACACGGGAATCTCCCAATTGAAGGCCATTGATTTGAATACTTGATATCGACGCGGGCAAGACAGGCCGCTCCAAGACAATGCGTTTTTGTGGAGCGTTGAAAGACAAACCAAGGGATGCCTGCAATAGCATAAACGCCGATCCTGCCGACCACGCTTGAGGGGAACAGGCAACTGGATACAGGGTAGGCCCTTCGCCGGGACGTCGATGCAGACCGCATATTAGCTCCGGTAGCCGACTCAGTTCAAAGAAAGAACTCGCTTCGAATAGCGAGTCGAGCAAATTAGCGGCTTCCGTCGTGAATCCATACCGAGAAAAGCCCACGGCAATGATTGCGTTATCGTGTGGCCACACTGAACCGTTGTGGTAGGAAATGGGATTATAGTTTCTCTCCCTGGAGCTGACTGTGCGAATTCCCCAACCGGAGAATGAATCGTCCTGCATCAGAGTTCGCAGGACGCGATCAGCGCGGTTTGGGCTTGCGATTCCGGTGTACAAGCAATGCCCCGCATTGGACGTGCGAACGCGGCACGGTTGTTTCTTGCGGTCGAGTGCCAATGCGTAGGTTGACAGTTCATCGCACCAGAAAGTGTCCTCGAACTTCTTCTGCAAGATCCCAGCTTGCATTTCCAGCTCTTCCGCACGTTTCATTTCACCTAGAGCGGCAGCAAGCGATGCAGCAAATCTCTTGGCAGCGAAAACATAGCCTTGAACTTCGCAGAGGGCGATGGGCGGCTCTGCCAAGGTGCCGTCAGCATGGAAGATCGAGTCGCTGGAATCTTTCCAACCTTGCTGGATCAGGCCTTTTGTGGACTGTCGTTGGTATTCAACAAATCCGTCGGAATCGACATCGCCAAACTGGTCAATCCACGCGATGGCCAGTTCGATATGCGGCCATAGCGCACGAATGAAATCGAGGTCGGCCGTCCTTTGATAGAAAGCTCCGGCTAGCATCACGAAGAGCGGTGTTGAATCCACACTTCCGTAATAGTATCCGAAAGGAATCTCTCCCAGAGCCGCCATTTCCCCGTGACGGGTTTCATGGAGAATTTTCCCTCGCTGGGCTTCAGCCAAAGAATCTCGCTCGAGGGCTTGTGTAGCAGCCAGGTATTGCAATACCCCCTTCGCGAACTGTGGATTCACCCACAGGCACTCAAGAGCTGTGATAATTCCATCCCGCCCGAAAACAGTGCTGAACCAAGGCACACCCGCATACGGATAGTCAGTCTCGGGGTTACCAACCGTCATCATGTGAACGTCTGTGAGTGATCGGTCCATCCAACTGTCGAATTGGTTGTTGGAGGTTCGTATCGCGCATTCTTCGATCTGTTCCTGCTTGATTTCCGACACCACGGATGCGAGGGCAGTGTCAAATGTTCTAAGCGACGATGGTTGCGTCTCTTCACACTGAACGGTGAACTGAAGCTTAACCGTTTCATGCGGTATCAATTCCGTCTCGACCAGCATGTGCGATTCTGAAATCTCGGAGGGCTCAGGAGAGCAACAAAGTCGAGTGTGGCGGATTACGTTGTCAAGGCCTTCGTATGACAGGACGACCTGACTATGCTCGATGAGTTCAGGTCGCTGTTCTCCCCGACGGGGGCGAGTGACCCCGCGGACCTCGAAGATATCTGCGAAGTCAGCAGCAAACTCAATCCGGATCGGCAGACGAACTGGCATGAGCCCGTAATTCGTGAAGCGCAATTGCTCATAGCTAACGCCCTCCCACAACAATCGTGAACGAACGAGGTGCACAGATCCCTTGGGGAGCACAACTTTGTCATCGCGAAGGAGGTCGAGATTTGTTAGATCCGCAGAAAAAAGTATATTGTCGGCGCGAACGCCAGAGCTCAGGAATAGAGGGGGTGTGTGCCCCAAAATCAGGGTTAATCTTGACAAGAAACGAGTGCCGCGATAGTAGATGCCGTGTTCCCCGAGGCCTGAAATTCGGATGTCTCCGAAACGATCGAACACTGCGAACATCGGTCCGTATTTCAGGACACGGACCCGCTCCTCCAACGGTGGGCTACCCGTAGCTACGTAAAATTCATTTTTGACGCTGATGTCAACCAATTGGAACTCCACTTTGAGCAGGAATGATTTCTCCTCCCTGCCGGACCAAGGCTTCATAAAGACGCAAGTATTGCTCGCACATCCGACTTGCAGTGAAGCGATCTTCGAATCGTTGGCGACACGTTGCGCGGTCAATCGAACCGATCTCTCGAACTGCGTCTACCGCAGCGTCCAAATCGGGTACGATGAATCCCGTCAGTCCTTGCTCGATTACCTCCGGCACTGAACCGTGAGGATAGGCAATCACTGGTGTACCGCAGGCAAGCGCTTCAATCATCACGATTCCGAACGGTTCTGGCCAAGCAATAGGAAATAGCAACGCGGCTGCCCGGCCCAGAAGATCGTTCTTCTGAGGAAATCCGACCTCTCCCATAAACTCAATCCCCGGATGATTGAGCCAGGGTTTGATTTGTGTTTTGAAATATTCCAAATCTGCCCGATCCACTTTGGCCGCAATCTTGAGGGGCATGCCGGCGCGTTTTGCGATTCGGATCGCTTCGTCGACGCCCTTCTCGGGGGAAGTACGGCCCATAAACAGAAGATAGCCGCCGGTTTCCGGGTTGAAATCATAGTGATTGGTGGGAAGGCCATGGTAAATGGTCTGCTGCCAATTTAACCAGGGCAAGGGGAGACGTTGTGCATCCGAGATCGATGAGACGGGCATGTCACGGAAGGCCCGATATAAAGGAAGGAGATCAGGAATGTCGAGGCGCCCGTGGAGAGTGGTTAAGCTCGTAAGTCCGGTCTCGCGCGTCATCAAGAAATGAAGGTAATCAATGTGAAAGTGCACAATATCAAATTGATGACGGCGCGCGAACACGGCATCCAAAAGCAGCATGTGATGCGCGTACGAGTCGATGCACTTTTCATCGAGGCGCAACGCTCTTGGGCAAACAGGGACCAATTCCGCTCGGGTCAGGGAATCTCCGCTGGCAAAGAGCGTTACCTCGTGACCGAGTTGGACCAATTCTTCTGTCAGGTAGGAAACGATTCGTTCAGTTCCGCCGTACAGCTTGGGAGGCACACTCTCATAAAGGGGCGCAACCTGCGCAATTCGCATAGGGTCATACTTCCAAACAAATTCTTTACAAGTTCTGAATCCGCTCGTTTCAGGATCTGCTTCTGAAGGTAAATGCAGGATGAACACAGTCGTATCCGGTGCGCCATGTACGTCCGTCGGCAGAATTGCCTGAGCCAACGGACACACCCGCACGAGTGTGGCAAATCGGATGGTTTGGGAAGTCCGTCGACTATGCTGCGCGCGCTTTGAGGGGGCTACGTCGAGAGCGCTTGCGCCGTCGTCGTGAATGAACTTGTGAATACGCTGAAAGTGCTGTGGCGAAGATGCGGGGAGGTTGCGTTTCGTGATCAAAGCCGGCAAGCCGTCGCAGGTCGAGCAAGACTTGCATTGCCTTTCGAAGCGCGAGTTGCTCCTTCAAATCTGCAAAAGGCTCTCCCTGAATTTCTTGTTCCCTGGAGAGTATGGCGAGTTGCGCGTCCCAAAGGCAGGCGCAGAGTTTCACAGTGTCTCGCTCGAAAAGTGCTGCTTCGTACAAGCGAGTCCAAGGCTGGCTGTTCGATTCTCTGACGTCGTTCAGTTCCATGAAGGTGCTACCTCCTCCTTTGATTCAAGCGGATCAGGCGGCCTTCGTGACAGCCGAGCGCGGAGTCAGGCGGCAAACGTGGTCACAGTTCGGGCACGTGACGCCATAACAGGCTGGACATAAGACCTCGTGAGTTTCACAAAGTGCTTGTCCACACGCTTCGCACACACTGGTTGCGACATCGCCACAGCATGCGAACCGGTCAAGACTGGCTGGAGGGTCGATCACAGACTCACACCATCGTTCAGAATCAACTATGAGTGTCACAGATCCTCCAAGACTTTTTGACGGGGGCTTTCAGGCTACACCAAGAATTCTGGCGTGGGTAGATGCGCCTAACCATCAGGCAGTTCCTGTATTTTGGAGGACTGTCGCCCGTTTTCTTGGTATGACCATCGTACCCGGCACGGTACGGAAGAAAGTCGAGCGTCCGTTCGCCTCGGGTACGCAATGTTCGGTATAGAGCGGGTGGCATAAACACGTTAGAAGAGCGGGAGCCTGAAGATGTTTAATGCAACGATGGAGATGCGATGAGCTCAGCCCAGCAGAAACGCCGTCCAGATCCTCTTTCGAGCGGTGTTATCTCGACCAAACAAGAAGAAAAACTCGTGCAGGAGCGGGTGGCAATCGGCGCCCCTGTTGTGTACGAGACGATTCGGCGGGAAGGTGAGGATGAGCTCAGGAGACCCGCTGCTGCATTGGCTTGGTCTGGTCTCGCAGCAGGACTCTCGATGGGCATTTCATTCGTTACCGAAGCTCTGCTGGCGGCGCACCTACCTCATCAGGCTTGGACACCGTTAGTTTCGCGCGCAGGTTATTCGATAGGATTTTTGATTGTTGTGCTGGGGCGTCAGCAATTGTTCACGGAAAACACGCTGACTGTGATTCTTCCGCTCATGGTCCGAAAGGATTCACTGACATTTGGGCGGGTCTTGAAGCTGTGGGCTGTGGTGTTGTCAGCGAATCTTCTGGGCACATTTCTGTTCGCAGCATGTGTTGCCAAGATTCCACTTTTTGAAAGCCATGTGTACGAGGCACTAACGGAAATTGGGGCTTCTCACATTGGATCGCCGTTCGGTATCGTTTTCATTCGGGCTGTCTTTGCAGGCTGGCTGATCGCGCTCATGGTGTGGCTACTGCCAGGCGCGGAATCCGCGCGTGTCAGCATCATCATCCTACTGACCTACATAATCGGGTTGGGAAGTTTCAATCACATCGTCGCCGGATCCACTACGGTCTTTTACATGGTGGTTGCTCACGGTTTGGGTTTTCTCGCTTATTTCCGGCAGTTTTTTCTGCCCACGCTCCTTGGGAACATCGTTGGTGGCGTGGCTCTCGTCGCGGCTCTCGCACACGCTCAGGTGGTCGGAGGCAAGGAGATTGCCTAGCGGTTGCTCGCGGGAGAACCGCAACACTACGCGGCGAGGCGGAGATCCAGATGCTCAGCCAGCGAAGACATATGGCTCACCCAGTTTTTGGCGAATTCGTCTCCTCGCTCTGCCTCTGCCCGCATAGAGGGAAAGGTTCCATTAAGTTTTTGAGCGCTCAGATTCTGGACCTGCCAAAGATTGACACCAAATGGAAGACTTCGCGCGAGATTAACCACCGCCTCCAGCCGTTCGAGTCCCACATTGTTTCTTGGATTCTCCCAGAAGGCGCGGGCTCTCTGCTCTGCCTGGCGGCGGACCACAAATTCGAGCGTCGCCGTATCAAGAGAAATACCTATTGTTGCGGCCTCCTGCAGCAAGCTCTGTACTCGCTCGACATTCACATTTTCCTGCTGCAGGGCTTCCCGCAATCTGCTGTTTAATGCGAATTCGGCGAGCATTTTGAAAAGCTTCGGTTGCTCAACGTGGAGATCCGCCAGGAACCGCATCAGGGGCGCCGCTTGCTCGTACTGTCGCAGAACGCTGCTCTCAGCGTCCGCGATATTCGATTGCAGAATGATGTTTAGGATCTTTTTCTGGTCGTCGCGGAACAGCGACTTAAGTGAGTAGATGTTGCCTTCGAAATCCTGGTTGATCAGGCCTAATACCTCGGCTGCATCCGCCCGGGTGAAGGTTGCATGCAGTTGTTCGCTGATGTGGCTGTATTCTTCATCCGTCGAAAGTGGACGCACCCCTCCGCTCACGTTGTGATCTCCCAAGTGCAGCACTCCGAAGCCGAGGGTGGCCGATTCCATGGTGATTCTCGAGGTGAACTTAGCCAGTCCGGTCACGAGTTTCATTTTGCCCGCTTCCGAGCCGGCATATTCTTTTCGGTCTACGGAATAACTGTAGATGTTGGATCGTTCTCCTAATTCCTCAAAAACCGATCGAATGGCATAGTGCGCCGCCAGCCTCGGAATATCGACGATTGCCGGCTTGACGAATTGCTCGTAGATCTTCGCTCCGTCGCCGTGCTCCGGGAGATTGCTCTTTGCGTCGGCGAGTTTCGAGACGAAAGATGATTCCAGAGTATGGTCACCGAAGACATCGGCCGCTAACTGAACAGCGCGGCCCGCGTAATGGATGACCTGCACGGTCTCGATACCGGACAATTCATCGAAGAACCATCCACAACTGGTGTACATCAACATCAAGTGGCGCTGCATTTCAAGGAGCTTCAGAGTCGTAATTTTGTCGCTTTCCTGCAGATTTTCTTTTGCATTTTGTCGAAAAAATAGGTCGACGCTTTCGGGAGAGCGGTCAAGTAGCACTCGAATGTATTCGTTACGCGCTTCCCAAGGGTCTTTCAGAAAAGCCGCAGCGCGTTCGGCATACCTCGGCGCGAGATCGTCTCGCAACCAGTCCAATGCATTTCGTAATGGGCCCCGCCAGGATTGGTTCCAGTCGGAGTGTCCACCGGAATTGCATCCGCAGTCAGACCTCCAGCGTTCAATGCCGTGCACGCAACTCCAGGAACTGTTTTCAAAGATTTCCACTTGATGGGTAGGGGGATTTTTCTCGAGGAACTCTCCGTAATTCGTCAATTGGGCGAGGTGAGTGGACTGCAGATGGTCGAGCGCGTAAGAGAGAGCCATTTCGCCGAAGTGATGATGATGACCATAGCTTTCGCCATCGGTGGCAATGTGGACAAGTTGCGACCAGTCGCGCTCATCTGAAAATCCACTCATGAGGCGCTCGGCGAAGGTCTGTCCATTGTCAAGAAGATGCTCAAAAGCCACGGCGCGAGAGATAGGACCATCGTAGAAAAACAGCGCAAGCTTTCGGCGCGACGGGAGGCGCACAAGGTAGGGTCGGGTCGGATCAATCCGCTCTCCACTGATGTCCTTCCAAGCGCGCAAGCCAATTTTCCTAACTCGGCTTGCCTGGCGCGGAGCTAGAACAACAAACTTGATTCCCACTTCTGCCAGTAGATCCAGCGATTCGAGGTCCACCGCCGTCTCCGGCAGCCACATTCCTTCAGGCGACCGCTGAAACCGATGCTGAAAGTCCCGCAGCCCCCAAAGTACTTGAGTCTTCTTATCTCGGCCATTCGCGAGCGGCATGATCATGTGGTTGTAGGCTTGCGCCATTGCGGATCCGTGCCCTGAGTAGCTCTTTTGGCTCTCGCGGTCAGCATCGAGAATCGATTGGTACACCTCAGAGGCGTTTTCTTCGAGCCAGGAGAGCAAGGTTGGGCCAAAGTTGAAACTGATTTTGGCGTAATTATTGACAATGCTGGCGATTCGCCCCTCGCTGTCCATGATCCGCGAACCGGCGTTCGGCGCATAGCACTCCGCCGTGATGCGTTCGTTCCAGTCGTGATACGGATAGGCAGACTCCTGCTGCTCCACGTACTCCAAGGACGGGTTTTCGCGAGGGGGCTGATAAAAGTGGCCGTGCACACAGATGTATTTCATCTTCTTTGAACCCTAGGCATATATTTAAACGATTCCTCGGTGGTGTTGAGAGCTTCGTTGGGAGATCTGAGCCTTGCTTGCGCCAACGACATTAAAACGACATTAAGACGGGATTTGAGGTCGGGCCGACGTCAGGTGATTTATGGAGCCCCGCAGTATGGTCTGCACTCGTCAACCAGTCCCAGAATACACCCTCTTTAGTTCGTTTGTAATCTAGAGGTTAGGAAAAACCACTACAGGGAATACCGTATTGTGACTCAGGCGCGCAGGCGCGACGATGCTATTGCTTCGAAAGAGGGACAATCGTAGGCGGCTCGAGAGAATGCTGACGCCGATGTCTTAAAATGGGAAGCCGGGTCACCCTATTTGTCCCACCGAGTTTACAGACGAAAGGTTGTGAGATGGGCTTCAGATAGGCCGAAGTTGGCATGAATCGTCCGATTGTGAATTGTTTATTGTGAGTTGTTTAACGATGTACTCGCAGAAGGGGGCAGAATTCTGCCGTGAGGTAGGGTGGCGGTCCCCACACGTATCTGAAGAAAAAAGCGTTTTCGTGGTAGGAGGCTCCAGTGAAACCCACCAGGGTTTTGATTGCTGACGATCATGAAGTGGTGCGGCAGGGAATTCGTATTATCGTTCAATCGTCCCCAAACTTCGAGATCTGTGGAGAGGCATCCGACGGACGACACGCCGTTCAGCTCACGGCACAATTGAAGCCAGACATCGTGGTGATCGATATCGGGATGCCGCAGCTAAACGGACTTGATGCCACGAAGCAAATTGTGCAGCACGACCGCAGAATCAAGGTTCTCGTCCTCACCATGCACGAGTCGGAACAGATCGTGCGAGAAGTTCTCGCCGCTGGCGCTCGAGGCTACCTTCTGAAGTCGGATGCTGGTCGTGACCTGCTCTCCGCGCTCGAAGCCTTAGCCAGCCGCAAGACATTTTTCACCTCGAAAATCGCAGAAATCGTTCTTGAGACTTATCTAAAGAAACGCACTCCCGACCAGGCACCCAAAGACGTACTGACGAGCCGTGAGCGCGAGGTCGTGCAGTTGTTAGCCGAAGGAAAAAGCACAAAAGAGGTCGCGGTAGCTTTGGGTTTGAGTGTTAAGACCGCAGAAACGCATCGATCGAATCTGATGCGGAAACTCGCGATCCACTCCGTAAGTCAATTGGTCCTTTATGCAGTGCGCAACAATATCGTTCAAGTAGTGCCATCCCCGTCCGATCAATCTACCTAAGGCCGACGACCCCTCCCCAACGTTGCGAGGCGTTTGTGTAGTCACACGTCGCCTTCCGTACCGCCTCGCAGATTTTTCTAAAAGGAGCGAACCAAACTGTTTGGGAGTGAGCATCGAACGGTAGCTTTCGATGCAGCATAGACGCGAACAGGGAGCGATCGATGGACAACAAGAAAACTGAAAAGTGTGCCCACCTGCCGTGCAAGTGTATTCCCTCCGATTGGCGAGAAGTACTGCAGTCAATTCTGTAAAGATGCAGGGCGCGAACGAGGCCGAAATAGCATGCGACTGCGGTCATCCTGCGTGTACGACCGGTCATCCTGCGTGTACGACCTAAGAGTTTTGACTTGCTCGTTTCGCCGGCAACCAGGACTTCACTGTAGAAGGCCCTTCCTCTCAACGCCAAGGTCCATGTGAACGCCGCTTTCAGAGAAGCGACGGATCAAGTCAATCCCGTTCCGGCATCGGAATCTACGGACGCCAAATTACAAGTTCCAATGGACGCCGTTTTTTCTCATTGTGGCTTACCGTCTTTCGTTGAGGCGGCTGCCGCCATTTTGAGCAGCCGTCCAAATGGAGGCGCAACATGTCAACGATTCTTCTTGTGATCCTTGTTCTGCTGCTTATCGGCGCTTTGCCGACGTGGCCGTACAGCAGAGGATGGGGCTATTATCCGAGCGGCGGATTGGGTTTGGTGGTTCTGATCCTGCTAGTGCTTGCTTTGAGCGGAAGGCTTTAGAGGAACTCCGAGCCTGCGTTTAACGCCGCGCGAATGCAGAGGCGCGGCAGTCGCACGACGGTAGCTCATATGGATCTCGACGGGGCATTCATATGAGCTACCGAATTCTCCGTACGCAAGAATTGCTTCTCGACTGGAAAAATTTATGGGCGCTTTTCCTGGCCCGCCGATCAAATCGCAACAGAACCATCAACCTCCAAGATCGGCAGTGCGCGTGCTTGCACGTTCATGGAGGACGATATATGTTCGACATACATCTTGAGAACGTAGGGGATGTTGCCGTAGTGCAATGTGAAGGCAGAATCGTCCAGAGCGATGCCGCGTTTCGCCTGCGTGACGTGATCCGTTCGCAGCGTAATTGTCGCGTTGTGGTTGTAGATCTGTCGGAGGTTGAGGAGATTGAAGGCGGCGGACTTGGGATGCTGGCTTACATGCAACGATGGGCGCATACGCATAACATCAAGCTGAAGTTGTTCAATCCGTCTACGATGGTTCACGATCGCCTGGAGCGAGCCTGGATGCCGCAACTCGAGGTTGCCAGCGCCGATGAGATGATCGCGTTGCTGGATCGAGCGGAGGGAGAGGCAGTCAGCATGCGTCATTGAGTGACCTCGCGTGCAAATGTGGAGCGCTTCCTTGACAGTCTTGGCAAGGCAACGGCTACGTTCGCAGCCCCACAGTCGGTTCGCCACCATCCATTCGTCTCCGCTGAGTTCCGATGAGTTCACGTTTACCTCGCCGCCCGAACGCTCGGGTGATTAGTTCCGCAAATCATTCCCATTCCCATTCGGGTGTCGATCGGCGGCGCACTCCGAGTGCCGCCCTCTCTGAGATCCGGCAAGCCGCTGCTGTGTGCAAGGCGTGCGACCTTTGGAAAAATGCCACGCAGACAGTGTTGGGCGAAGGAAAGCCTGGCGCCGTTTACATGATGGTCGGGGAGCAACCTGGAGATTCCGAAGATCGTAAAGGACATCCCTTTATCGGGCCCGCTGGCCGGGTTCTCGCTAACGCGCTGGCAGAAGCCGGAATCGATAGAGAAGATGTTTATGTCACCAACGTGGTCAAACACTTCAAATGGTCTCTTGCGGAGAGGGGCAAAAAGCGCATCCATAAAAAGCCGCGAGATTCTGAAATTGAGGCCTGCAGGCCATGGCTCGATGCGGAACTCGAAGTTGTGAAGCCCAAGATTCTGGTTTGCCCGGGAGCGAGTGCCGCTCAATCCTTGCTCGGAAAAGACTTTCGTGTCAGCCGGCAGCGGGGAAAGGTTGTCGACTCGCATTTAGCTCCGGCGGTCGTAGCCACTGTGCATCCCTCTTCGATTTTGCGTGCTCGCGACCAGGAATCGCGCAAGGAACAGCTAAAGGACTTTGTTCAGGATCTCAAGTTCGTCGCTAAGTTAGCCAAGGCGATCAAGTGATCACGAACGCGCCTCACCGCAATTTCAACTTCGCAGCACTCGGTTTTTGAAGTGCGCTCCGCTGAACCTTTACAGCGGGCGCAATGGCCTCGGCTTTTTTCAGGTGATCCTCAAGAATCGGTAATGTTTCAGTGACGAAGCCTCGAATATCGGGGTCGTTGGTCACTTTGCTTTCGCGATGGAAGTCTTCGACGTCTTGCTTGTGGTCTTTCAGCATCTCTTCCATGTACGCTGCGTCAAATTGATCGCCCGAGAATCCGTTAAGCCGATTCCTGGTGGCCAGGGCCCCGTTTGGCAATTTCGGCGTTAGCGTCATTCCTCTCTTAGCGGCGAGTTGCCTCAGGTGATCACTTGCTTTGCTATGGTCATCGACCATCTGTTGGCCATATGTTCTGACGTCATTGCTCAGCGCCTTTTTTGTGGCGAGCTTACCGAGTTCAACATCCATCAGAGCACTCGCAGCTACGCGACGAACGAACTGCTGATCTGTAGAGTTGATGGCCGACGGAGTCTTCCCGGCCGATGCTGATTCTTCGGTGCCGGCATTCGTGCGTTGCGTTGAAACGATTGCGAGCAGCAAACCAACCACCACGAATCCCAGGGCTATTCTGAACACGAGTTTGTCAATTTTATCCACCGGTGGGTCCTTTTTTGCGACGCAATATTCATCGACCTTGGACGACTCGATGAGAAGATGAGAATAGGGGGCCCGCTTCGCAGCGACAATCAGGCATTCTCCCCATTCCCGGGACCAGAATCGTGGGAAAGCCCTTAGAAAGATGTGTCACGCGATCAGGTGACCACAGTGATACGTCGCGCGCGCACGTGGATTACACGATGTACTCGATGCATCGCAAGGTTTTCAACCAGTAGCCTCGAATGGGAGGGGCGCATGGCGGAAAGGGAAACGATGGAGCGCGCAAGAGAAGATGCCCGTGAAGGCAAATCTCCCAGCACACAAGCGGGTGAATTTGTTCGTGAAGAGATAGATCACATTCGAGAAGGGAAGCATGGCGCACGTTCGACAAAGCAGGCAATCGCGATCGGACTTTCAAAGGCGAGACGCGCGGGAGTAAAGCTGCAGGCCCCGAAAAAGGGGCGGGCTTCAGCCAGGACACGCAAGCAGGCCAGTCGTGATCTCCAGAAAGCGGGTTCCCACCAGAGGCCCGCCAGGCGTCGGTCGCGTGCCGCCTCGGCAGCACTAAAACGAGAATCGAGGGTATCGGCAAGCCGCGGCGCATTGGCTCGACAGGCACGCGCCTCCGCACGGAAAAGAGGGGCTACAGCGCGACGCCAGTCCGCAGCAAAAGCCATTCGGACGAAGGGGCGGGCCGGGCTGTCGGCGGCTGCGCGCAAGGCTAGCGCCAAACGCGCACACCGCTCCTGAGTGGTCGAATCAGCTATATGGCAAACCGCTAGTTGCAGGACGCTGGTGACGTAGGTGCGCTAGCGGCAGCAGAGGGCCGACCGACTGATCTCTCGTGCCAGTCCTCAAGGGCTTTCTGGACTTGCGATAGAAGGATAGTCTTTCTTTCTGCATTCGACTCTGCGAAAGCAGCACGATACAAATCGCCAAAACTCTTAAAGGAGAGGTCCGCCATAATATCCTCGCCAGAATTGGCTCCGCTTGGATACCACAAATTCCGTACGAACCGGATTTGGCTACTCTAGGTTGGATTTCCCATCCTCGACAATACAGTGAATACTCGATCCATGTGTGTCTTAAGCCCATGTGCTTAAGCCCACTTGATCTTTGCGAGCCACCGGTTTCCCTTGTTGCCGCATAACGTTTCGGATATTGCCTAGGGTCGCGTGGACCGACTCCGTCCGGCTTCAGCCGTATGGGCCGTTCGCCAGGTCGCTGTTAGATTGCTGATTCTCAACTATTTATGGCACAACTGCTCAATACTTTCGCTCGCAGAATCAAACGCTGGGTGGTTTCAGCCCGGTTGCGGGTCAGTCCCCAGAATCGATCCGTAGCTGTCCAGCCCGAAGCTCGCCCGGAAGCCCACTCATGGTGGAGCGGGCTTTCCTGGAAAACAGATGGCAATGAGGAGTTTGCAAAGTGGTGGGACCACTGGATGTCCAGAATTCCCTCCAGCCGGCCGGTCATCACGACGAGTAGATCTGGAAAGAAGGATGTGTAATCCTGCGTCATGGACCGAAAATGCTTAGAGATTGTAGGTTTAACTTGGAATCTGGCGCGGCAAGAACACAGTTTGTTGGCACTTGTGATTCCAGCCACTCTGAATGTGGCGAAGTGTCTTAGCGAGGGACGTCAGCCGACGCCTGACGAAGTAGCCGCTTGGAACAATCTGAGCGTGCAACTCACTCAGCGAATGTCTGAGATCACGGCCTCATTCACATCCGTGCGAGAAGCAGTTACACCAATCCTTCGGTTCGACGCGTGAGGTGTGGCTCACAACTGACGGGTGATCGATGTGTCCGTCACGACAGCCCTGCACCTCTCACGATCTTAAAAATCCATTTGTATTGCGAGGTCGCAGATACTACAGTCGTAGATGCCGGATACGCCCTAGAGCGCACGCCGTATTGACCGGGGCCTTGCGTCGCTTTACTTTCGAGGCTGAGAGTCTCCTCATCCTTGCGCCGATCTTCTTCCTTCCCTTACCCAACCAGATCGGCGCGAGGACTTTTCAGTTGCTTAATTCGAATATGAGCCACGCTCGCCATCCGCTGAAACGCCACTCGAACTAGATCGACAACAGTCGTCGGAAAAAAGAGCGATAACGTTGGAAGGCTAAGCGTAAATCTTCCGTGGAAACATTGTCTCCGCTGTCCCATTGACGCTCGAGATTAGCTCTCTCGCGAGCAAAGGCCTCGGCGAGTTGTTGCATCGCGTGCGCTACCAGTCCGTCGGCACGTTCTACCGCGCTGCGCGGTTCGTCCACAAAACCGGTCTGTATGTTGTCCCACTTGGCTCGAAGTTCCTTTAACTGGTCATCGGGGAAAAGAGGTGTGGCCTCCGGGGGAGTTGGAGTATTTTTCTTGACCATTGTCCCAGGTGATGTCGTGACGGCTGATTGGGCGAGTGCATCGATCGGGGACAACTCGGAGCGTGCTGGTTTACGTCCCTCGACGAGTTCAGGGGATGCTTCAGCGGGCCGATTTGCTTTTGCTAAATCGGCTGTAGTGAGTTGTTCGCGATTTGATTCGTCTTTTCTGAGTGGAAACGTCATGCTCGAAGTTCCTTTCTTTCTGGCAGAGTGTCGTGAAGTAATTCGTCAAATAGTGAGCGGTAGTGCACCATTGCCTTGCGGAGTCCTTCTGTAGTGATTTGTCCGACAGTATTTCCGGCCGCAATCGCGTGAGCTCCCCGGTAGTTGTTCACCACACCGGGATGGTCGACCGAGATGACGTCGGCAAGTTCTTCGAAGTTGCCGACAGGATAGCCACGTGCTTGCATGATTTCACTCACCAATTGATCGGCCTGCGCGACCGATCCTCCCGGATCGTCCACGAATTGCGCTTGAACACGGTTCCAGCGCGTGGAGAATTCCTGGCGATTTGCTTCCGAAAGCGGGCGTATCTGAAGTCTCTCCCTCTTTTTCTCGCGAAATTCGAGTACGCCTTCGCCCCGGCCTTTGTCGCCTTCCTGAGAGATCACGCGGTCGTACTCGGGGCCAAATTTCTCGCGAAGGGATTTGCTTCGGCGTTGCCGAAGTAGAAACCAAATCGCGAGCCCAGCGACGAGCGCAATGGCGATACCGACAAAAACGATGCCTGATCGTTGGTCCATGATCGATCACATCCTTTCCTGTGCCTTGTCTTTTGCCTTAGGTAAGACGTGACTCAGATTCCGGGATCATAGCGCTGGTTGTTCGTTGAATCCTCAGGGTAATACCGGAGCCCTTTATATCTGGCTGGAAGGGCGCCCTATACCCGAGCTGAACGAGAGATAAAATTCCAACCGCGGTCTGCGGCCACGCATCATACGCGCGGTGTCTCGTGCGCACGCAAATCCTGTGGCTAGATCCTCGCAGTCCCTGTAGCCCCGATTGCGTGGACCGTGACCCATGAAGACGTTTTCCGTGAGCCGCGCGATTTTTGCAAACAACGCAGCGAGTCGGCGGGCGGGTTATTGCAGCGAAAATTCTTCTATCTGTTCACGTGAGTATTGCTTCAGTCATTACGTGGCGGCGGCGGTTTTGTTTCTCACGCGTTTCAGGCTGCTCTACCCGGACTGGCACGGATACGTGATTTCGTTCTTCGGGCGAGTCTGGGCATCGAATTTCTACATGGCCGGATTTGCAAACCTACGCCTCGATATCCATCACGAAAGGGTGGAGATCAAATCGAAGGATCTGGACGTTCAGTCAAAGTCGGAACAACTAAAAATGGACGGTGTGGCGTGAAGGACTCCCAGTGGGCCGGGAGCGAGTTCAAAGGACTTAAGAAATCCGGGATCTGTTCTCGGGCCATTCCGCGGCCTGAACCCGGTCACTGCTGTAGATTCATACAGATTTCACCCTATTAGCGGTGCTTGCGGACCACGTTAGGGTCAAATCGGTTACCTTCATCGAGAATCGAGGTCCTGGGTGGCATTTCGAATTCTAGTCGCTGACGATCACGCGGTCGTACGTCAGGGGATAGGCTCCTTGCTAAAAGATCATCCGGGGTGGGAAGTGGTTGGCGAGGCGGTCGACGGCCGCCAAGCGGTTGAGATGGCCAAAAATCTCAGGCCTGATCTCGTGATCCTCGATATTGGCATGCCAACCCTCAACGGATTGGATGCGACACGTCAAGTCCTTCGCGATAATCCGGATCAGCGGGTCTTGATTTTGACGATGAGCGACTCTGAGCAATTGATCCGAGAGGTCCTTGGAGCAGGAGCGCGGGGTTTCGTTCTTAAGTCTGACGCGGCGAAGGATTTGGTGGCTGCCGTACAGGCTCTTGAACGTCACCGCACTTTCTTCGCGTCGCGTGTGCAGAATATTCTGGACAACTACTTTTCTCCAACCAGTACTGCGAGTTTACCCACGCTCACGAACCGTGAGCGGGAGGTGCTGCAGTTGATTGCGGAAGGTAAGACGACCAAGGAGGTCGCCGTTGCCCTCGGGTGCAGTGTGAAGACAGCTGAGACCCATCGCACAAACTTCATGCACAAATTGCAGCTTCATTCGGTTAGTGAAGTTGTGATGTACGCAATTCGCAATCACATCATCCGGGTGGACCAATTGCCGACCTAGTTTGCTCCGGGTGTCCTCGCTAACGGTCAAAACGCGTCAGCAAATCGGGCAATTTTCATGTACTCCGGAAGCTAGATGGCTTTAGTGGTGTCGACTTTTATCTGTAGCGAGTGCGCATTTCCTCTCCGCAACACATCCAACCGGTGCTATGAGGTAGCGGCAGTAGGCGGAGACGATTCTTTATTTTAGTTTTTTGTGTATCGGCAATGGGGTGTGCAGTTCGCAAGCGACCCAACGTCATTGTTCCAAATCAATGCATTCGTTTGAACGCCGAAAGCTTCACTCGCCCATGTGAGCAGCGTGCCGATGGAAAATTGGTGTGTGACGGGGTAGTCGTTACGGCCACGTGTGTCCAACGCGGACAATGAAACTCAAGCGTGCGCCAAATCCGCAATTTCTCGTTTTCGCGCAGGTGATCTCTAGAGAACGTGACAGACGCACATCGCGGAAAAACATCTTGCGCAATAGTTTGCGTGTAGAACAGCAGCGGTTGTGCCGCGTAATCGCACAACTTACGGATACGAAAAGCCTTTAGAGCCCTGTCTTTTTGGCATCTAAACTGCAACGTGTTTGTTGCACCTCGCGTAGATCCATGCACGCAACATGGAGGCTTTCAGAATGCCCTACACCGAATCCCGGCTCAACGCGAATCTTATTTGCCTTCGAAAAGCAGTACTCTGCGCCAACTGTGATGTGATCAGCGACGGGGCCAACGGTCATTGCGTCGCGTGCGGTAGCCAAGCGCTACTCAGTCTCAGCCGCCTCCTGGGAGGGGCGATCGATACGGAGATGTCACTACCCTTAGGGATGTCCAACAGCTTTGCTGCTGAGGCGAACAAGACGCATTATCTTTCCGCAGCCGCCTGAGTCGAGGGCCGATATCGGATAGCGAGAGGGCGTCGTCAGGGTGTGCGACGCATTTGTTCGCCATGGATCTGCGTCTCGACTACCAGGGGCAGACTACTCTCTTTACTTCTTCCAAAGCTTCGCCAGGGCTTCCGCAGCGTCGTTAAGGGCACGTTCTTTTTGCGAATGCGCACTCTCAGTGCGACTGCGCAGAGGTCTTCCGCGGTCAAGAAGGGCTCCTGCAGTCGCTCGAGAACGGCTGCCATCACTGTCTACAACGGCGAGGGCGGCTTCAAAAATCATCCGAGGATCCAGGTGGAGTGGTTTTGACGATGAGCTCATGCGCACATTACAAGCCCGCAAGGGATTTCCAACAATACAGGCGATGTGGGAGGGGAATGCCGGACAAATCCTCATAATGCTTCCTTCGTGGCTCGAGCGTTTCTCAAAGTGGTGTTGTTCGCGTGACGACTTGGGCAATGCCTGCAGTCGATCGAGAGTGCGGGGAATAGAATTACACCATCGTCACAACAACCCTGATCCCTGTCGCGCATCGAAAGAAAGAGAAATGGAAAAGCAACAAGAGGAGATGAGCTGACCAGCTTGATTGCAAAAAAGCCCGCGCCCCCGGGACAGGTGGACGCGGGTTTGAGGAGATGTTGCGACTTACCTGGATTGGGACAATATCCGTCGCGCGAATGCTCTTCAATACAGTGATTGCTGCATTCCTGGACCCTCCAATTCCCTTATAGGTTAGCCGAAAATCCTTGCGCTGGGGGAAGGGAAGCAAGTGAACGTGGACGGCATCGAGTTTACGTATAAAGCAAGCGGGGAAGACACCGAGGGGCACTTCGCTTTCACGGAGGGAATTGTGGCGTCGCATCGAGGCGCACCGGCCCACATTCATCACCTTGAGGACGAGGCTTTCTATGTTCTCGAAGGGAAGTTTGAGATCGAATGTGCAGATGAGTCTTTTCGAGCCGGACCGGGGAGCTTTGTCCTGTTGCCAAAAGGCCTTCCACATCGGTTTCAGAACATTTCTGAGAAGCCCGGACGGCTGCTATGCGTGCAATCTCCAAGTGGAGTCGAGCAATTCTTTGAGCACATGAGCGCGCTAAACGAAGAAGGTCTTCCGGACGAGGAGAGGCTGCATCAGCTTACCGCCAAATACGGGATCGAATTCCTGCCAGACGAGGAATGACTCTCGAGAGATGGCTCTAAGGGAAGTGTGCGTCGGTCAGACTACGTGCACGATGTTGTTCCGAACGGCGTAGCGGACCAGATCTGCGACCGAATGTAGATCGAGCTTTCGCATGACATTCGTTCGATGCGTTTCCGCCGTCTTCACGGAGAGATTGAGAGCAACTGCGACCTCTTTGCTGCTCTTTCCTTCCGCCAGCAACTGGACGACTTCGCGTTCCCGAGCAGTGAGTCGATTCTTTACCGGTTTCTCCGGGCTTAGCGAGCGCGTTAGATAGCCTTCGAGGACGATGGTGGCCACGTCGGAAGTGAAGAATGTGGTCCGCCTCTGCAGGGCCTCAACTGCAGCTACCAGGTCCCGTGCGGCGTCCGATTTCAGAATAAAACCACGAGCACCCACTTCCAGGACTTCGCGAACCACTTGATCCGAGTTGTGCATGCTGAGAATCAGCACCCGCGTGCGCGGCGCAGACTTAAGGATCTGGCGGGCGGCGTCCAGGCCGTTCAAGTTGGGCATGCCAATATCGAGCAGGGCGAGATCGGGGTTGAGATCTCGTGCTTTGTCTACTGCGTCACGTCCATCAACTGCCTCACCACAGACTTCCCATCCGGGATGTCCCTCGAGCAAAGCTCGAATTCCGCGGCGGACCACCTCGTGATCATCGGCGACCAAAATCCGAAGAGAGCTCATGCTCGAACCTCACCTGAGGATTTTTCGTTCAATTCGGAGGAGAGTGTAGGGGCGCCGAGAACAAAGCCCAATCGGGCAAACACTGTAGAAAGTCGATAGATTACTTTAGAGGCAACATGGATGGAGTAGTTCGCGGCGTGAGATCTCTAGTCGCCTTTGTCCGTAGCATCAGGTTGATCCTCAATTGCGTTTACGCGAGTTTTGTTGTGTTCTTCCTCGAACAATCGGCTAATTTCAGCGACCAGTTCATGAGCTTTTTCGGATCTTGTTCAACAGCCGCTTGTGCGCAGAGTTCTCTCCAGCGCTGACTCTTCTGCATCGGAAAAGCGTCTCTCCAGCCCAAGGGCAATGTATCGTTGCGGGATGGTTTCAGGGTAAACGGTGGAAAAGGATTGGTCAGTCGGATTCCCTACGGAGTTGCTTGCTATAGGCCCAACTCGCTGTCGAATCGATGGAGTGCTGCTTAGCATTCGCAAGCCTGCCGCTCCAGTGTGTCTCGTCTAACGATCTGGATCGAGGCCCGTCCACGGCGAATACCACTCAGCTCAAGCTGAGCGACGGCAATGCTGACGGAAGGACGATCGGTGCCGATCATCTTCGCAAGGAAATCATGAGTGGTGCGGACGATGTCTGAATCGATGCGATCATCCACGGCCAACAGCCAACGTGCGACCCGCTGTTTCACGCTGTGCAGGCGATTGCATGCGGCATTTTGCGCAAGTTGCAGCAACCGAATGCCGAGTCTTCTAACCAGGATACCCCTTAACTCCGGCAACGACTTTAGCAAGCGTTGCAAGTCGCCGCCCTCGAGCAGGAATCCCTCGCCCGGTACTTGCATGATGACACTGTGGGAGTAGGACGAAAGTCCCGCAACCAGCGGTAACCCAATCATGTCCTCGAGCCCCGCAATTCCTACCTCGACACTCCGTTCGTCATCTGTCTGGACGAGTAGCGATGCGATTCCGCTGTTAACAAAACAGGCGAGCCTGATCTTGAAATATTCTCTCTGCAGCGCGGTCGCGACCTGCAACGGTGTGAACCGGAGATGGGGCTTTAGGATCTCAAATTCATCTATAGGGATGCGCTGGAGGATCGTATTCCGGACAGGGTGTCCTGCGATTACTCGTTCGACCTTACCTGTTTCCGTTTTGTGTTTAGACACACTATTGCGATGTCCTGACAGGAAATGCGCTAGTTCGAATCTCCCGTAGAGATCCGTGTCCTTCCGCGTAAAAAACGTGACACGAATCCGGTAGTTGCCGGCCAGTGATGTACGGACGCGTCTACCAGCACGCCAGTGGGCAAAATGGTTCTAGGGTGTCGCCTGTATTGAATATTGGTGTCAGCGATGCCCTAATTGATCAAACGCCCAAGGCGCCACTGACGCACGCTTAAACAAAAACATTTGAGTGGTGCTTCGGTCGGTGACCGGTAGCGGTCGAAAAAGCTCCGACCATGCCGATTCGTATTTTGATCGCAGATGACGATCCGGCGATCCGCGGTTTGTTTCGAAGACTGCTGGAAGCGCAGCCCCACTGGCAAGTGTGCGGGGAAGCAGGGAATGGGGCCGAAGCCGTTCGACAAGCAACGGACGTGTCTCCGGACCTTGCGATCTTGGATCTAGGGATGCCTCTTATGAATGGAATTGAGGCGGCGCGTGAGATCTCACGGTTGAAGCCTGGACTCTCTCTGCTTCTGGTCAGTGTGCAGGAAGTATCTGATCAGCTGATCGAGGCGGCGCGGGAGGCGGGTTTCAAGGGGGCGATTACGAAAAGCCGCGGTCGTGAGGTTGTGCAGGCGGTTGATGCAGTTCTTCACAATAAATCGTTCTTTCAGAGAGACGAATCGACGAGAGCCAGCTAAGGGGTTTCCTTTCTTGCGGCTTGGCAGGCAGCGCGGCTAGGCTTGGGCTGTTCCCGCTGTCAGTGCATCCTATCCAGTGGGCGGAGGCAACGTGACGCCAGCGTGCACTGGAAATCCGACCAATGAAACGAAAGGTTGTTTTGGAATGAAGAATGTCTACGAGGTTCTACGACAGAAAGAAGCAGATCGGCTTCAAATAGAGTCCGAGATCGAGGCATTACGACTGGTGATTCCGCTGCTCGATGAGAATGCCTCCGGCGGGGAAAACTCTGACGAGTTCCGCCAGGAAACTCCACGGGATCCCCGTGCCTCCGAGGACGTCGCGACGGTTGCGGAGAAGCAATCCACCGGCACCTGGTGGAAACTCGCATCTCACTGAGCGATTGCGCAGCACCTGCGAATCTACACGCTCGAGATCATCGCGACGGGAAACTGACGCAGCAGGTCGCCAACCATAAGCGTCCTTTCGGAGCGTGCTCTTGCATCGCTGCCCGATGGAGCAAAGACACTTTCCCACCGCAAAGGGGCCTCTTTTGGCAGCACGATGCGTGTGTCGTGCCACTCCCAGCGAAATTCATCCCGATCTGGAATGACCCGCGTCGTGAAGCGAGGCGCGACCGCCACACACCACTCCGCGCGATGCCGTCGAGCCACTGCAACGACGCAGTCTCGCCGCTCTCCATCGACCCCGAGCGGGATGTAGTCACCTCGTAAGAAGAGTGAAGGGTGATTACGGCGGAACTGCAAGCCATGTCGGGTGACATGCATTTTGATACGACCGTCTTGCCATCCGGAGGTAAGGTGCGCCGGGGAAGAGCTGTCGCGAATTTCGCTCAGTATCTCCTCGCGACGCTTGAAATCGACGGTGCCCCTGTTGTCTGGGTCCACGAGGCGAAGATCCCATAATTCGCTGCCCTGATAAAAGTCAGGTACTCCCGGACAGACCAGCTTGAGAAGAAGCTGGGAAAGGCTGTTCAGGGCGCCATGGAAGGCTATTTTGGCGGCAAACAGCTTGAAGTCTTGGAGGAACCGGTTGTCGGGTGACTCGGTGAGGACGGCTGCAACGAAGTCGACCAGCGCTTTCTCGTGATCAAGGTTGGGCACGGTCCAGCGGGTATGGACCATCGCTTCGCGGACCGCCTTCACCATGAATTCTTGGATCCGTTTTGTATAGCAGGCACATACAGGTTCGGTGGGCCAGGAGCCGAGCAATGTTTGATAGAGCAACATTTCTTCGTTCCGCTCGGGTGCCCGGATTCCTCTCACGACTTTACACTTCGACTCGTTCCAGTCGCTCCAGTTGTTTAAACATCGTTCCCATTCTTCGGGCAACTCGGAGAGGACATTGATGCGAGCGCGGACGTCTTCAGCCCGCTTCGCGTCATGAGTCATGGTCGCGTTTATTGTGTGCGGCCATTTCTTATGGCGCTGTTGTAAGAATGCACTAAACCCCGCCCGGGAGAGGTCCACGCATTGAGGACAACCTCCGACCTCATTTAACGATATGAGGCGGTTGTAAACGTACAATGCGGAGTCTTCAACCCCCTTTGCTGTGATTGGCCCGGTGAATTGCTGCCAAGTGAGAACAAAGGCCAAACGCGATTCGCGCTGCTCAGGCAAGAGGTGAGGGCCCGTTTCAAGTAGCAGCACTTCTTCGAGAAAGCGAAAGTATGTTCCGTGGATGCTGGGATTACGACGCTGCGCTTCTTGTAGCGCATTCAAAATTGCGACTCGGTCTTGTTGTCTTACGTCAAAGCCGCGAATGTAGGTCCGATAAGGTTCCAAACAGGCCGTGGTCTCGACGAGCGTGCGAGTTAATTCCTCGCGTGACAATTCTCGAGCGTACCGGTCTTGTTCCGACAAAACACTAAGATACCGGCCCAACGTCCGCATCTCAACGGCAAGTAGGCTGTCCATGACTTGCTTCTTCTTACGGTAGGCGAGGTCAGGAAAGTAGATCCTCTCGGAAATGAAGCGTGAATAGGCCTCTTCAAGAGCAGGCAGATTCACAGCATCAACGAATACTCCATTTACCGCATTCAGGAAATCGTAGCCGGTCGTTCCATGAACAGGCCATTCCGTCGGCAAGCCTTCTCCCACCGACAGAATCTTCTCAACGACCACGTAAAAATCTCTGCCGCGAGCGTCTGTAGTTCCACTCTGGGTCTTTTCCTGCAAGCGACGCAAGTATCCGAGCGGGTCACGAAGCCCGTCGATGTGATCGATGCGAAAACCCGTTACCAATCCCTTTGTTGCGAGCCTCAGAACGACGGAGTGACCAGCGTCGAAGGTCAACGGGTCATCCACTCGTACCCCAACCAGGTCACTGATGGTGAAAAAGCGACGATAATTAATTTCCTCGTTCGCTGTCCGCCAGAATGCGAGCTCATACGCTTGATCATTAAGGAGTTGATCCAGCAAAAGAAAGGTGGATGGAACCCCTTTCCTTCCATTGAAAAGACGGACGTTGGCGTCTACGAATCGTTTGACCTCCGGCGATGTTGAGTAAAGACGCCACAGGCGTTCCTTGATGACTTCGCGATGATGCCGCCGCTCTCCGGGTGACTCGCTCGCTGGGACGGTGGACCCCGAAATTTGCACGACCGCGGCGAGAATTCCCTGAAATTCCTGCCACGGGGGACTATCGGGTCCGAGAGCACGACGTAGACGATCTTCGCGATAGGCGAGTATCCGGCCATAGGAGCGCGTGGCAATCGGGAGAGTGAAATCGAAATAGTTCAGGAAAAAGCCATTCTGCGCATACGTGAGCACCAACTCTCGCCCTTCCAGAACGTGCGCATATGTATTGCCGAGGATCGGTAACAAGACGCGATTTTCAAGGGACCGGCTCGGCGGATGCCAGTCAACGTCGAAGTGCGCGGCGAATGTCGAGCGCGGGCCATCCTCGAGGAGATCCATCCACCATGGGTTCTCACCGTTGGCAGCCATGTGGTTGGGCACAATGTCAAGCAGCAAGCCCATCCCGTGCTCCTGCAGTTCCTGAACCAGAGCGTCGAACTCTTCGTCCGTCCCAAGTTCCGTATTCAGATGCGAGGGGTCCGTTACGTCGTAGCCGTGCGTACTCCCACGCTTTGCTTGCAAAAGGGGGGACGCATAGATGTCGGTGATGCCAAGGTCGTGAAGATAAGGAATAAGGGCCCGGGCGTCATTGAAACGAAGCTGCTGATTGAACTGCAGGCGATAGGTCGAGATCGGGATACGTATTCCACTCATCGTCGTCTCTGAAATGCAGGTCTAAGAACCACCGCAGCGAAGAGGCTTGTTACCGTTCAAGTACGAAGAAGAACGGAAAAGCTTTTCGGCAAGATGGAAAAATTGCCATTGTGAATGTCAGGTCTACCACCAGGGCCCCGCCAAACTTCGTCCGCCGAGTTAAAGACCAGACGCCACTTTTTGGCGTAAGCCTCACCAAAACATTTTTTAGTTCGATTACCAAAGTTGAAAATCATGAGGACTTCGTTTTCCCCATAAGTTCTGCATACTTGTAAGCAATCCTCAGCGTCGGTGGTCACGGTCAAGATGGATGCATCCGGCTCGGCCAACGCCGGTAAAGTTTTTCGCAAGTGGATCACTTCGCGGTAAAAGTCCCACAGGACCTTGTGCTGCCCCTCGCAATGCAAGTTCTGATTTAACTTCGACTTGAGGAATGTCGTCTCTGCTTGCGGGTCGGGCGGAGAACCCGCGGCGTGAAAGGCTGCAAACTCCCGCCGTCGACCGTCGCGAACCGCCTGCGCAAGCGCCAGATCCTGGTGACTGGTGAAATACAGGAAGGGCGCTGGTTCTCCATACTCCTCTCCCATAAAGAGGAGAGGTAGATAGGGAGCGAGTAAAATGAGCCCCGCGGAGAGTTTCTGGACCTCGAATGCGAGCAACGTACTCGACCGCTCTCCGAGCATCCTGTTCCCAACCTGATCGTGGTTTTGCGAGAACACCACCAACTGAGATCGCCGGACAGCGCCGGGGGCGTTTCCATGGCGGCGGTGGCGATATAACGAGTATTCCCCAGTGTAAACGTACCCCTGCCGAATTGATTTCTCGAGATGGCGGAGCGTTCCAAAGTCCTCGTAATATCCAATTCGCTCGCCAGTTTGAAGGCTGTGAAGAGCATGGTGAAAATCGTCATTCCACTGAGCGTGCACTCCGTAGCCTCCCGCGTCGCGGGATAGGACGAATCGAGCATCATTCAGATCGCTCTCGGCAATCAGATAAACATGGCGTCCACTGGTAGACGCGAACTCATCGATGGCTGCGCTGAGCAGCGACAAAAATGGTTGTGCATTGCGGTCAAAGATGCCATGAATTGCGTCGAGGCGGAGTGCGTCAATGTGGAAATCTTTGACCCAGCCGACAGCATTTTCGACAAAAAACCTGACGACATCGTCGCTGTGAGGGCCGTCAAAATTAATGGCGTCGCCCCACGGCGTTTTGTAGCGGTCCGTGAAATAAGGCCCGAAGTCGGAGAGGAAGTTTCCTTCCGGTCCCAAGTGGTTGTAAACAACATCGAGGACGACCGCCAAGCCCGCTTTATGACAGGCGTTAACAAGGCGCTGCAAAGCTCGCGGGCCGCCATATGTGTTTTGGACGGCGAACGGAAATACCCCGTCGTAACCCCAATTCCTTGCTCCAGAGAATTGAGCCAGGGGCATCAGTTCAATCGCAGTCACGCCCAGTGACTTGAGGTACGGAAGATAATCGATGATGGCATCCAGCGTTCCTGCCGGTGTGTACGCACCCACATGCAGTTCATACAGGATGTAATTCTTTAACTCAGGTCCTCGCCACTCGAGATCCTCCCAGGCGAACTGCGCAAGATCGATGATTTGCGACGGGCCAAATACGCCAAGAGGTTGGAACTGAGAGGCGGGATCGGCCCGCTGCTTCTCTCGATTGAGCCGATAAAAGTAGTGCGCTTCCGAATTGACATTTTCTGCTGTGCCGCGATGGTAGCCATGTTCCCCCGGTGTAAGCGGAAACGTTTTTCCCTCACCTGGGAAGTACACCTCAACGAGCCGGGAGCTCGGCGCCCACAACGTGAATTCACAGCACTCGTCCGCTCGATACTGTGCACCAAGTGTACTTGTCCCCTGAGCCTTTGGCTCTCGAAATTCACCCTTCGCGCTTGACTGAATCATTGTCACAACAGGATCCTTGGTTGCATGTGCTCATAGTATGAAACCGTACCGCGGCAGTTGTCGGCATCCAGTAAATCCTCTAACGAATTGCAAAGTAATCCGTATTTTCAAACCCGTGGGCCTCAATTTGCATCTGAGACGATTCAAATCTCTAAGGATCTTTACCCAGCGATCGACAAGGCCATCAATATGATTCTAAGCACTCCGGCTGGGCTTGCCCAGGCCCGTACGCCGTTTGAGTTTAAGTCTGCTGCGCATTTGCTGTTCATTGAACGCGAGCAAGCTACCAACCTCGAAGAATTGTCGCAGTCACTTCGGACCTGTCCTGATGAGTCGATCTTCCAACACACTTTCCGCACTCTTGAGGAGCACCATTTCATCAAGGAGGGCTTCTCCAACGATTTCGCCCAATGGGCGTATACCAATTTGAGGGAAGTCGGTTTGGGGGAACGATTGGCAGCTCTAGACGTGCGTGAGTTCACGTCATTGGCGAAATTGCGGGAACGATTGATTCAGATTGTTGAAGAATTCGCGGCGGTCACTCCAACAGCAAAAGAGTGCAGTTCGAAAACGCCGTTCTATTTCTGCTCATCCAAAATCACAGTGCTGCCTACTCAACGTATCGTCAGCACCCTTGCGGAGTTTGTCGCTGCCTTGAAGGAAGGCAGCCTCCACTCGATTCACTATCACTTCATCGAGGCGCGGCTGCGCCGGAAGCTCGAAACCAATGATTTTTCCATCTGGTTGAGCCGTGACTTAGGACTGGACCGCGAGGCCCAGCTGCTCAACAACGTTGATATCTACACGTCGACGCTGGAAGGCGTGCGCCGCAAGATTATTCAAATTCTGCAAAACGTGAACTGACGTCTGAGAGGAATAGAAATGCCGGAACCGATCCGTTCGCGTGCGGAGATGTTGCAGGGAGCGCCTGCGAACGAGGGTGCATCGACAGAAACTGAAGACATGAGTGCGCCCAATCAGGGTCGCGCGCGTCGAAAACCTCAAATCTCTGAAACACCCCCACCGCCTCCCCCTGCGCCAACGCTGGCGGACTATGAACCGATCATTGGTAAATCGCAAATTGATGAATTGCGTTTCGTGGCCCGTACGCTCAAAGGAAAGCGAGTGAAAATGGTCAACTCCACTGCCATGGGGGGAGGCGTGGCCGAAATGCTTAATCGCCTCGTTCCTCTGCTCGACGAACTCGAGGTCAAGACCGGGTGGGAAGTAATTACTGGAGGCAATGACTTTTTTGAGGTGACAAAAGGATTCCACAATGCGTTGCATGGCGCGGATTTCACCTTTACGCAGGCCGCACGCGACGTTTTCCTTGCGACCACCGAGCAGAATCGTCAACGGATGACCTTCGACGAGGATTTTGTTGTTATTCACGATCCACAGCCGGCCGGCTTAATCGCTTCGAAGTCCGGCTCATCACACTGGGTTTGGCGCTGCCATATTGACCTTTCTCACCCGAACCCGGACGTGTGGAATTTTCTGCAATCCATGGTTGAACGTTACGATGCTACGGTTTTTTCCTCGCCAGCATTCGCGCGCCGCCTGGCAACCCCTCAAGCGCTTTTCTATCCGTGCATCGATCCGCTCTCGGAAAAAAACAAAGATCTGGATGAGAAGTACATTCAAAGCGTTTGCGACAACTTCGGCGTGGATCGCTCCCGGCCGATTGTGACGCAAATTTCGCGATTCGACCGGCTCAAAGATCCACTGGGAGTGATCCAGGCCTACAAAATGGCAAAGAAATACGTCGACCTTCAGCTGGTGCTTGCGGGGGGCGGCGCAACTGACGACCCCGAGGGGACGGTTGTCTTGAAAGAGGTTCACGAGGCGGCCGGGGACGATCCCGATGTCATCATTCTGGACTTGCCGCCATGGTCAGCGCTTGAAATCAATGCTCTTCAGCGGGCGTCGACGATCATCGTGCAAAAGTCACTCAAAGAAGGTTTCGGGTTAACGGTTACGGAAGCGCTCTGGAAGGCCAAGCCGACAATCGCCAGCGCAGTCGGCGGCATTCCTACCCAGGTAATCGACAAGCTTACCGGCGCCCTTGTGCATTCCGTCGAAGGATGCGGATATCAAATACGTTATCTGCTAACGCATCCGGAATATGGGACTCAGTTGGGCAAGAACGGGCGAGAACACGTGAAAGAGAATTTCCTAATGACCACCAACGCTCGGCGATGGGTGCTGCTCTTGCGAATTCTCTCTGGGCTGACGTTCTAGGTACGAAACAAGCAGACGATAAGTTTCGCGGCGCTGACTTGTACAGAAACTACAGTATGGATTTACTTTGTCCCTGTTTCAGAATGAAGGTCGAGATCCTGTACACATTACGTCGCTGACTGACTGCACTGTCTGAACATGCCCGCGGCGTTTTTGTACTTCGCGGATGAGAGAAGACTGAATCTTTATTTCAAATTTTCTTGGTACTGCCTGCTCGCGCTCTTGGTTGGTACGAGTTATCGTTTGGGTCAACTACCATCTGATTGCGATTCGGTCGAGACCCAAGGCGCTGCGTTTTCACCAACCGCATCCAGCGAACAAACAAGCGCTGGGCCCCGAGTTCGACAAGCATCCGAGAATCCTCTCTCGATTGCAGAAAACTGGAACGTCGGGTCGTCCTGTTCGAGGCCCGAACAAATCGATTCGTTGGTCTCAACCCAAAACACTTCGCGTGGCGGGGGCTTTCATTGGGGACGCGCCCTGCTCGAGTCGTTTACTTTCCTTTCTATCGAACAAGCTTATGTTGTTCACGACGACTATCGATGGGTTACCTCGGAGAATGGCATACCGTTCAACCATTATTGGCGTGATTACAAGCAGTCTCTACATACCTGGGTCAACTCCGGATGGGACGACGGGGATGCGGTACTGTACAGCTATGTAGGGCACCCAATTCAGGCCGCACTGACTGAATACATTCAAATTCAGAATGATCCGAAAGGTAGGGATCTCGAACTATCGAACACGAAGCAGTATTGGCACAGTCGTCTGAAGGCGCTCGCCTGGAACGCCGTTTACAGTACCCAGTGGAACATAGGCCCGCTCAGTGAGCTTACGGTTGAGAAATATGGAACGGCGGATCGTACTCCGTGGAATAAGGATGGCACATGGCCATGTACGAGAAAGCCGTGCGTCACTGGAGTGGGACAGGTGGATCTTGTCATGACGCCCGTCGGAGGATTTGTCTGGATGCTGACCGAGGACTTCCTTGATAAAGAAATCGCTCGGAGGGTTGAGGGAGCGACTCGAAATCACTTTCTCGTTGATTTGACCCGCTGTGCTCTAAACCCCATTCGCGGGGAGCAAACATCCTGCACGGAAAACGACCGTGGTACAGGGCCTCAAGAGACGCGCGCCAAGTCTACATGGTTAGTCAGTCTAAGAAATTAGGGTCTTCAAGCGGCGTGAATGATGGCAGCCACTGAGCGTTCAATGCGGGCGCTGTCGCTGGCAGGATTGCTGATTCTCCTTCTCGGAAACCCTTGTTGGGCTCAGGGTAGCCTTCAAGAAGGCTCGGAACACGGTTGGGACTTTGGATTGCAGGCGCAACCGGGGAAGAACACACCAACTCCATTGCGGAAGCGCAAATACTCGCCGGCGGCTTGAGCGCGGGAAGAGTCATTACGCACGAGATCGGAAGTGGCTGGCGCCGCGGACGGATTGAATACGCATTCGGGGTTACCCCCCTGTTTGCCCAAGTCCGTCCAAGGAATATTTACGGTGTCGGCTTTGAACCCATCGTCCTACGATGGAAATCTGGTATCCACACTTCCCGTTTAGAACCGTACATCGAACTGGCGGGCGGCGGACTTCGCACCAACACGAACTTCCCCTTTGGCAACACATCGGATTTCAACTTCACGGCTCGAGTTGGCGGAGGAGTTCAGATTTTCGCAAGGCAACATGAAGCGATGGACATTGGTTGTCGCTGGTTGCATTTCTCCAATGCGAATCTCGGGACACAAAATCCAGAGTTTAACGGCGTCCAACTTGTATTTGGGTATCGGTGGCACCGGTAATTCCTGTAGCCCCGTTTAGGAGCCCAAATCAGTTTCCGTCCACAGTTGACCTTATTGTCCGGAGGACGCTCAGGGCGTAGATCTAGGCGAGGCGCGCTAGCTGCGTTGTGTCAAGTCGCGAGCCCAGCACAGTCGAGCTAGCGGCCATAGGGAGGAGAACAAATGAGATTTCTTAAGATATTTCTAGTCGGTGCCGGGTTGGTCGCCGCCTTCAGTTGTCTCGGCGCAGCCCAGGAGGTTCGTACCGATCACGATAAGTCTGCAAATTTCGAACGGTACCATACCTACTATTGGGCGAAGGTCCAAGCGTCGAATCCACTCTGGCAGCAGCGTATTCAGGAAGCTGTCGACAAAGATCTTCAAAGCAAGGGATGGCAACGGTCTGACAAGAATGGGGACATTGCCGTGACGGCGGTGGGTTCCGCGAGGGACCAACAGGAATATCAGACGTTTTACAACGGATTGGGCGGCTGGCGTTGGGGAGGTTTCGGGAACGAAGCAACGACGACCGTCGAAAACTATCGCGTCGGTACGCTTGTAGTGGACATGTACGACGCTCAAAACAAGCGGTTGGTCTGGCGCGGCACTTCCACCGACACTCTTTCGGACAAGCCCGAAAATAACGAGAAAAAGCTCGATAAGGCTGTCGACAAAATGTTCAAGGACTTCCCGCCAAAGAAGTAACCTGAATTAAAACAACTGGGACGGAAAAGGCTCGTCAGGGATGAATGACGAGCCTTAGACTTCTTGACGAAAAAGGCGTCTACTGTGGATACCAATCGAGCAACCGAACCTCAATTCCGGTTCCCTCCAATCCCTTCTTGAAAACGGCCAGGTCAGAGCCACGGTAGTGATAGGGAATCACGATCTTGGGATGAAATGCTTTTACAGCCGCAGCCGCCTCGTCCGGGGGCATCGTGTAAGGCAAATTCATGCAGACGAAAGCCACGTCGATGTTCTTAAGAGCGCGCATTTCGGGCACACCCTCGGTATCCCCGGAGAAGTAGAATCGCATTCCGCCGTAGGTGAGCACGTAGCCATTACCGCGTCCCTTATCGTGGAACAGCTTGCCGGGTTCTGGTCCTCGCTTGAGGTTGTAAGCCGGAACAGCTTCGATTTTCCACCCCTGCCACGATTTGCTTTCTCCATTCGCCAGCGGAGTTGCGTTCGTTACAGTCTTCGTAACCGCGGGCGCAGCGATGATTTCCGTTCCAGACTTGCTTACAGCGGAAATGGACACAGGGTCCATATGGTCAGGATGGATGTCTGTAATCAGAATCAAGTCCGCCTTTGGGAGATCTCCGACTTTGGCAGGTTTTGCTGGATCGAGATAAATAACCTTGCCACCCGCCTCAATCAGGGTACTGGCGTGATAAAGGGGTGTTATTTTTACGGGCCCCGCTGACGTGGAAAATGTCTGGGTCGAGGCGGCTGCGAGCGCCAGGACTGAGGTAAAGATCAAGCTGCTTACGATCACTAGAAGCTTCATGGAAACCTCACGGTCGCGGTTCCTGCAGAAATCCGCGGCATCAGGAATAGCGCGGGAGACTGCAGTTCGTCAAGACAGGTGTGGCACTCGGTAGTGGGGCTGGTAGCCCACTACCGTAGCACTCGGGTGTGAGACCCTCGCGATGGGTGCACTCGTGCAGGTCCAAGTGAATCGTCATCGTGGTGACGCGAACATCATTCGGTGTCCGTCGATCGTGACCAACCCAAATTCCCGCATTCCCCATGCTTCGTCGCGAATCGATTTGCAAACCTTTGCGCCCGAGGCACACACGGACGCGTAGAAATCGTCGATATCTTCAATTTGCAGGTACGCGTAATAAGAATGGTCCCCGAGTTCGGATGGATTTATGGCATCAACACACTCTCCCGCCATGATCGTGCAATTGTCGCGGGCGTAGAAGAGCCAGCCTGGATCGGCAATTTCATGAATGGCGAAGCCAAGCACGTCACGATAGAAAGCGGATGAGGCCTTCAGATCCGGCACTGCGATGACAAAGGTCGTTTTAGTGATCTTGGGCATGATTCCCACGAACTGCGCGCCTACCCAGTTCAAACTGGTAAGAGAATCCCGGGAATTCATCTAGCCCCCCGCAATTGCACCGATCACAACGAACGGCTCCTTGCCAGAGGCGACGGATTCGGGCAAGGGCTTGTCCGTCGGTTCGTGCGACCAGTCTTCCTCGCAGGCAAAGAATCGCAAGAATGCTCGTCGGTTCAGGGTATCGTGATCGCGGATCGTCCCTCGCAGCATCGGGTAACTGTCTTCCAGCGCGTCGAGCACAGACCGAATTGTCACGGGAGAGGGAACTTGCACTACGACTTCGCTGCCCACATGTGCCAGCGTGCGGAGATGGGGAGGGAGCATTACGCGGATCATGATCTTACTTGAAAACAACGCCAGAGAGCGGAACCCGGAACGATGCCGGGCCCGGCTCTCCTCACACTACTTCCTCAAGCCAGCGTTTGGACCTCTACGGAGAGCACTGCAGGTAAATCTCTGACAATCGGGTTCCAACTGTCACCGGCGTCAGCGGAAGCATAAACCTGTCCACCCGTAGTCCCAAAATAGATGCCACACTTATCGAGAGAATCGACCGCCATCGCATCGCGCAAAATGTTCACGTAGCAGTTGCTTTGCGGGAGGCCGTTTGTGAGTGCTTCCCACTCCTGCCCGCCAGTCCGGCTTCGATACACTCGCAGCTTGCCATCGGGCACGTAGTGCTCGGAATCGCTCTTGATGGGAACGACATAAATCGTTTCGGGTTCATGGGCATGGACGTCAATAACAAATCCGAAATCGGTTGGCAAGTTGCCACTGACCTCGCGCCAGTTTTCCCCGGCGTCATCGCTCCGCATGACGTCCCAATGCTTTTGCATGAAAAGCACGTCCGGTCGGGACGTGTTCATGGCAACGTGATGAACACAATGCCCGACTTCGGCTGTTGGGTCGGGGATGTACTGCGACTTCAGTCCTTTGTTAATCGGCTTCCAGGTCTTTCCCCCATCGTTTGTCCGAAAGGCCCCTGCCGCGGAAATTGCGATGTACATGCGACCCGGGTCGCTCGGATCGAGAATGATTGTGTGGAGACACATTCCACCCGCGCCCGGTTGCCACTTAGGGCCTGTGCCGTGCCCGCGGAGTCCTGATAATTCGTTCCAGTTCTTGCCACCATCCGTTGACTTGAACAGAGCCGCATCCTCCACTCCGGCATACACCGTCTCGGGCTCGGTAAGGGAGGGCTCCAGATGCCACACCCGCTTGAACTCCCAGGGATGCTGGGTTCCGTCGTACCACTGATGCGTAGTAAGCGGTTTGCCGGTCTCGGGGGAAGCGTCGTACTTGAACTTGTTACTCTCGCCCTTCGGCGTTCCACCTGGACCGGTCGTTTCTCCCGGCGGAGTTCCTGGCTGGTGCCACGTTTTTCCGCCATCGTCCGAGCGCTGAATGACCTGTCCGAACCAGCCGCTGGATTGCGACGCATAAATGCGGTTCGGATCTGCGGGAGACCCTTTCAGGTGGTACATCTCCCAGCCTGCAAAGTGCGGTCCGCTAACATCCCATTTCTCACGCTTGCCGTCAGACGTCAGTATGAATGCACCCTTTTTTGTGCCCACCAGCACTCGTACTCCACTCATGCGTTCGCTCCTCCTCGAGAAATCTATGGTGTTGCTCTCGCTGTCCTGGCGCTTAACGCCTCTACAACTTGCCCGCCGCTTTCCACAACCCCATCATTCGCCCATCGGGGTCGGTGAAGAGAGTGTAGGCTCCCATGCCCGGTACTTCCTGCTCTTCGATGAGTATCTTTCCCCCCGCAGCTCGGATCTGCTCGCGATAGGTCGCCAGGTCGTCGACGTCAATGTATAGTGTCATGTTGCCCGGCCACGGTTCGGGTCGATCTGGTTTCAGGATGCCACCGCTGATGCCGCCCTGACCGCCGGTTTCGACAAGCCGATAGTTCAGTTCCGGCATGAGTTGAACCTTCCAGCCGAATATCTTTTCATAAAATGCGGTAGCCTTATCGGGCTCCTTCGACAGCAGTTCCCAGAAAACCACCGGTCTGCCCATGCATCTCTCCTCGCTCGATGTATCGCTTGCGCGACTCTTATTCGATGCTAGCAGGATTCAACGAGACGATGTTTTACCTGCGGCCCGATCTGTGATCCAGGTAGCAAACCGCCCTCGGCTTATTGAGATTTCGTGATGAGGTCGCGTACAACATCGCCGTCAAACTGCGGGATGAGAGGAGTTGTGTCCCGTTTCTCCCAGCGACGCCTCACCTCCGCCAGAATTTCCTCACGATTCTTTTCCATCCTCAGGAGCGGCGCGCACGAAGTTCCCGTTAGTTCGTGCCGCGCACCCCATATGAGCAGGTCGAGCATGACCGGCGCCAGATCAATGCCCTTTTCCGTGAGCCGGTAGTTTACACGCCGTCCATCGGACTCCTCTGGTTCGTAAACGATAATTCCATCCCGTTCCAGTTTTTGCAGACGATCCGCCAGGATGTTGCTCGCGATTCCTTCCCCGGACCCCAGGAACTCCTTAAACGTTCGAAAGCCGCGAACCATCAAGTCGCGCACAACGAGCAGGGACCAACGATCTCCGAAAACCTCGAGCGCAATGCTCACTGGGCAACTCGACCGGCGGTTGCGACCTTCCATCCCCCGCATCCGTTTACGCTAGCAAAATTAACTTGCAAAAAGCAAGTAATAGCAGAGTCACGAAGGATTTGCATCAACCGCTAGTCACGTAATTCAAGTTACAAAAATGCGCAGACTGAACAAAAACAGCCGAGAACAGCCTAGCGAACGTAATCCCACTGTAATCACTGCGCCGTAATCTTTCCGGTCCCCACTCGTCGATATAGAGTGGGGCCATCCCCCGTAAAAATGATCCCGTTTAACGCAGCTGGTACGGTTGTGTTGGCAGGAGTGTTTCTTCTCGCCTTGAAGCTCGTCATCGACTATTTCCGCAAAAGAAGGCACTTAATGATGCGGAAACCATGTCGTGCGTCGGGACACAGCTCGCTCCGGTGTAGCGACTGGTGTTCTTTGGAGATCACAATTTCTGCGGCCGAATCCTTCGGGCCTCGCATCTAAAATTGCTTCTCTCGGTAATATGTTGCAGGCCCCGGAGCCTGCATCAGGCGTCAAGGCTGCGGAAACCAACTATGTAGCCCGCGCACTCCGTTACTGGAAGGAGCAGGACTTGAAGCATGCACCATTCGTAGTCATACGCTCGATATCGACGTCGGCACTGATTATGAGCCTAGCCGCCGCGGGGACGTTCGCGCAAAATGCGAAGTTTCATAACGCCCCGGCATCCGCCAAGCAGTCGAAGAATCCATTTGCCGGACAGACGGCTGCGTCGGAAGAGGGGGCGAAGTTCTACACCCGCAATTGTGGCGCCTGCCACGGGGTGGGCGGCCGTGGCACTGGCAACGTCCCGCCTCTCAACGCCGCCGCCTTGAAGCCGGTTAGTGACGGAGAGATCTTCTGGTATGTCACGAAGGGCGACGTGGACAATGGCATGCCGTCGTGGGCTGCTTTACCCGACGAACAGCGATGGAAGATCATTACCTATCTCCGTACGTTAGAGAATTCGCATGCCCCGACAAAGGCCGCCGCGCCAGCCGCAGCCACCTCAACGGAGAAACTCGACGCGCCCTTGCCATCCGCGCCTTTCGTCGACTTTCGCGTAGAAGAGCCGGGCAAAATCCACAAAATCACGGTAAGCGATCTTCCGCAGCCCTACACAACGAAGTCGTCAAGCAACGGTCCGGATATAGTCGCGCGACCGGAGGGCGCGTGGCCTAAGGTACCCGAGGGATTCAAGGTGGAGCAATTCGCCACCGGACTCAACAATCCCCGCCTAATGCGAACGGCACCCAATGGAGACATCTTTCTTGCAGAGAGTGAAGCCGGAAATATCAAGATCTTTCGTGGCATGACCCCTGATGGGCATCCGCAGCAGACAGACACCTTTGCAAGCGGATTGACTCGACCCTTCGGGATTGCTTTTTATCCGCTCGGCTCAGAACCGCAGTGGGTTTACGTCGGCGACACCGACGCGGTCGTCCGATTTCCGTATCATAGCGGTGACTTGCGCGCGAGCGGCCCGGCTCAGCACATCGCCGACCTCCCGAGCGGCGCTGGGCACTGGACCCGGGATATTCAGTTCTCACCTGATGGGCAAACGATGTACGTCTCCGTTGGATCGGGATCCAACGTAGACGATCCCGACACTACTCCCCGCGAAAAAAATCGTGCCGACATTCTCGCCTTTAAGCCAGACGGATCGGGAATGCGGGTATTTGCCTATGGAATCCGCAATGCCGTGGGATTGGCGGTCGATCCGAGCGGACAATTGTGGTGTTCGGTGAATGAACGGGACGGTCTTGGCGACAATCTCGTTCCGGATTACATCACCCATGTGCAAGACGGCGGCTTCTATGGTTGGCCCTGGTGGTACATGGGCGGCCATCAGGATCCCCGTCACAATGGCAAGCATCCAGAGTTGAAGGACAAAGTCATTACGCCCGACGTCCCCCTACAGCCACACAATGCGTCACTGGAAATCACGTTCTACCGGGGTGACCAATACCCGCAAGAGTATTCCGGCGACATTTTCGCTGCAGAACACGGCTCCTGGAATAAATCGATTCGAACTGGGTACGAATTGATCCGAGTTCTTTTACATCAGTCTGGCCGAGCTTCAGGGGAGTATGAGGATTTTATGACAGGCTTTGTTGTAGACAACGGCCATGTCTGGGGACGACCCGTGGGCGTGACGGTAGCGCCAGATGGCTCGTTATTGGTAAGTGACGACGGGTCGAATTCGATTTGGCGGATCACCTACGGCGTGGGTAAGACAGCTCGGAAATAACGAAGGGCGAAGTTAACCGGAACCGTCCGTCGACTGCAACTCGAATTCGCGGCCTAATGCTGTAGCTCTTGGCGTCTAATCGAACTGGATCAGTACGATTTCTGGACTTGTGCCCACGCGGAGTGGCGGTCCCCATGTCCCAATGCCGCTCGTGGTGAAAACGGCGAGATTTCTGTATTGCTGCAGACCATAGGTAAATGGACCGAAGATCCGTTTGGTGAACCAGGTAGACGGGAAAATCTGCCCGCCGTGTGTGTGTCCAGAAAGCTGGAGAGAAATCCCCGCCCTTTCCACGACGTCTAACGCGTGAGGTGCGTGCGAGAGCAGAATGCTGGCTTGTCGGCGGTCGATCTGCGTGCGCGCAAGGACGGACTGAAAGCGCTCCTCCCGAGTGGTGTCGCTGAAATGCACGCCCACGACCTGTAGTCCGTCGATCACTACCTTTTCGTTATTCAGGACTCCCACGCCGGCGCTCCCTACGCCATCCAGGTACTTTCTCGGGTCCGTAAACTCCTCATGGTTCCCCGTAACGAAATATGTACCGAACTTGGGCGAGAATTCTTTCCAAGGCGCAGCTAATGCAGCCGGATCCACTCTAGTACCGTCGTACAAATCACCGGGGATGAACACGATGTCGGGTTGAAGACGTTTGAGTTTTTCCACAATGCAGCGCATGAATCCAGCGCCATTCACGTGACCGAGATGTACATCAGAGACCAATGCCGCAACGCGGCCCCGCCAAGCTGCTGGAAGATTGGGAAGCCTCACGCTGATCCGTCTGACACGAATCCAGCGGGCGTTCGCAATTCCGTAGAGCGCGGTACAAGTCGCGGCGCCGAAGATGACCAACGCCAATATCGGTCGATTGACCGAGAGGCCCGCTATACGGCCGCCTACATAAGCGATCCAGGTCGTAAATGCTGCGAAAAAAAAGAAATTTAGAAATCCCAGCCATCCGGCTGCGATGCGATAGAGCACGCGTACCGGTGCATTATTGAAGCGGTGGGCCAGGAGTGTTGCTGCCACAAAGCTGACCGAGAGAATGGCGAGCGCCCATCGGAGATCTTCAGTGGCGTGTCTGTTCGATGTTCCCCAGAATGAGACCCAAGTTTCGTAGACGAACCAGTGGCCTAGGAAGAGAATCGTCTGTACAACAGCCACAAAGGCTGCGATGCGTCCACGCAAAGGCGCAGCCTCAGCTGCGATCCGCGGGTGTGTTTGACGCTCGTCGGAAACCGCTATGGTGTTGGAATGTTTGAGGTGAGCACGCGCGATCTCCGTTTGCGCATGCGTGTTGGCAGCACTGTCTCCGTAAGCTGTGCTCATCGAGGTTATGTGGTTCGGGTCCCGAACGGACGCGCGCCGGAACGCAAACTCCTCCAATATAGATGCGCCCGTCGCCGCGAAGGGTGCGTTGAAGCGATCGCCCCAGTCGGTCTATCGCCATCCCAAATACACGTAACGCAAGATAAACAGGGCCGTGAGCACCCAGATCAGCAGGTTGATCTCTCGAATCTTGCCCGCGGCAATCTTCACTACGGTGTACGCGATAAGACCAAGGCTCAAGCCCGTCGCGATGCTGAACGTGAGGGGGGTTGCGATCATCGTAATGAACGCGGGCACGGCTTCGCTGAAATCACTCCAGTCGATATGTGCGATTGACTGCGTCATGAGCGCACCCACAACGATCAGGGCTGGCGCTGTGGCATAGGCGGGTATCGCCGCTGCGAGCGGCGAGCAGAACATCGCAGCCAGGAAAAACAGCGCGACGAATACATTGCTGAGTCCGGTACGAGCGCCGGCGGCTACACCGGCGACGCTCTCGATGTAGCTCGTCACTGTGGAGGTGCCCGTCAGAGAGCCGAAGAGAGTTCCAGTCGCATCGGCGATCAGGGCACGCCCAACCCGCGGAATCTTTCCATCTTGAATGAATCCGGCTTGTTCACACACACCAACGAGCGTGCCCACATTATCGAAGAGATCAACAAATAGAAAGGCAAAGAGAATTTCCAGAAATCCCAGCTTCAAGGCGGCACGGAAATCGAGTTGCAGAAACGTCGAAGATGGGTGTGGCAGCGAGAGGATCCCCGTGGGCCAGCGTGCAATCCCGCGTAAAATACCGACAAGGGTGGTTGCAAAAATCCCGATGAGAATCGCGCCGTTCACCTTGCGAGCCATCAGAACGATCGTCAGAGCGAGGCCGAAACAAGCCGTCTGGAGTGCTTGATCCGCAAAGCTTCCCAGGCCTACATACGTAGCTGGATTGGCCACTACCAGCTTGGCGTTCCGCATGCCAATGAACGCGATGAACATTCCAATCCCGGTAGCAGTGGAGTGCTTCAGGCACAGGGGCATGCCATTCACGATCTGCTCACGGACGCGCGTGACTGTGAGTAGAAGAAACGCGCTGCCCGAGAAAAAGACAACAGCCAGCGCTGTCCGCCACGGCACGTGCATGCTTAAGCAGACGGAATACGTGAAGTACGCGTTCAACGACATTCCTGGGGCAAGTGCAATGGGATAGTTCGCGGCAAGCCCCATGACAAGAGTGGCAACGGCCGCAGAAATGCAAGTGGCAAAGAGTACACCTTCCACCGGCATGCCCGCCTGCGACAGGATCTGCGGATTGACGACGATGATGTAGGCCATCGTGATAAATGTGGTCAGACCGCCGAGGAATTCCTGGCGCACAGTGGTGTGGTTTTCAGAAAGCCGAAAGTAGCGGTCGATCAATCCTTCATCCTCGTTTGGGAATGATTGTCGGAACAGTTTCTCTAGTACGGGACCTTGTTCGGTCTTACCGTCCAGGCTCGAAAGCCGGCGAGAGCCTGCTCGCGCATCATCTGCACCATCGGAATTTTGCGCATTCCGAACGGCTTCTCGATTTCGCGATAAATGAACGAATCGTCGAAACCCGCCTGCGCCGCGTCGGCCGCAACGCTGCCGTAATAGATACGATCCAGCCGCGCCCAATAGATTGCGCCCAAACACATCGGACACGGTTCGCACGAGGTGTAGAGTTCGCACTCCTTGAGTTCGAAGGTGCCGAGCCTGGCGCATGCATGGCGGATCGCGATCACCTCCGCATGCGCGGTGGGGTCATTGGTAGCCGTGACCCGATTGGCGCCTTCTGCCACGATGCCGCCATTTTTGACGATAACAGCCCCGAAGGGCCCACCCTGGCTGGAGAGAACGTTGTCAACGGAAAGTTGAATGGCACGAGCCATGAAAGGGTTGTCCATGTGTATCTTCGATGAAGGCGCGACGCCACAGCGTGATCAGCTTGAGCGCCGCAGGTTTGTGCGGAGTTTGGTCAACATGGACTCGCTCGCCGCTTTCACTGGGAAGCGAGTATAAGCTCGAATCCGCAAATGAGTAAGAGGGTTGTGAAACTCGCGCCAAAGAATGCCGCCAATTCACACGTGAGTGATTGAAAAGAATTCGGCTTCCAGATAGGCTTTGCCTCTTACTCTGGGATTTCCGGGGAGGGTTAGTTTTGGGGTCTTGGGCCGTTGTCTCGGAGCGGGTGGTAACGCCGGAAGGTGTCCGTCCGGCTGCGGTCCTGGTGGAAGGAGAAAAAATTCGGGGAGTCGTTTCGCCGCGTGAAGTACCGGCTAATTTCCAGCGCGAGGACTTCGGGGATGCCGCGGTATTGCCCGGTTTGGTGGACTCTCATGTTCACATCAACGAACCGGGTCGCACCGACTGGGAAGGATTTCAGACGGCAACGCAGGCCGCGGCGGCCGGTGGGTATACGACGGTCGTCGACATGCCGCTCAATTGCGTCCCAGCTACGACGAACGAGATTGCCCTTGAGGCTAAGCGGCGCGCGGCTGCGACGAAATGTACGGTGGATTGGGCTGCTTGGGGTGGAGTCGTGCAGGGAAACGAGGATGAGATTGAAGCACTCGCGAAAGCGGGTGTTCGGGGGTTCAAGTGTTTCCTGGTTCATCCCGGTATCGACGAGTTTACGATGGTGCGTGAGCCGGAACTACGGGCAGCGCTACCGCATGTGGCCCGAACGGAACTCCCGTTACTGGTACATGCGGAATTGCCGGGACCAGTAGATGCGGCAACGAAGCGGCTGGAGACAGCAGATTGGCGGCGTTACTCCACGTACGTACAGTCGCGCCCAGACGAGGCCGAGTTGCTCGCAATTCGACTTATGCTTTCTTTGTGCCGCGAGTATGGATTCCGCCTGCACATTGTGCATCTGGCGACCGCAGTTGCGTTGAACGAGTTATGCGTCGCGCGGGCAGAGGGCCTTCCGGTGAGCGTCGAAACCTGCCCACACTATCTGCATTTGGAAGCGGAGAAGATTTCCGACGGAGCCACTCAGTGCAAGTGTGCGCCGCCGATTCGGAGCAGCGCGAACCGCGAAGGGTTGTGGCGAGGTCTTAAGGATGGAGTCGTTGATATGGTGGTCACTGACCATTCGCCGTGCCCACCCGAGATGAAACTTCCTCACCAAGGCGATTTCAGAAAGGCGTGGGGTGGTATTGCGAGTCTCTCCATGGCATTGCCGGTGATCTGGACCGAGGCACGGGCGCGAGGCTTTACATTAAGCGACGTAGCTCGGTGGATGTCCGAGAAGCCGGCAAAGCTGGCAGGATGTGATGGCCGCAAAGGACGTATCGCTCCGGAATGGGATGCGGATCTGGTCGTATTCGATCCTGAGGCGGAGTTCACTGTGACGGCAGACCGCTTGCGTCATCGTTATGCCGTTTCCCCGTACTTGGGAGAGGTTTTGTCTGGTGCAGTAGTGAGAACGTATCTCCGCGGCCGCCTGGTGTTTCACGAGGGAACATTTCCGGGAAACCCGGCAGGGCGGGAGTTGCCCCCAGTGATGCGTGGTTCGGTTAGTGCAGCGAATAAGAAAGAGAGAACGTGACTGGTAAACACATCGTGGGGACCTCGGTTCCCCGAAAAGAAGGGCGCGACAAGGTTACCGGCCGCGCGCAATATATCGACGACATGTCGCTGCCCGATATGTTATTCGGGGCGACCGTCCGGAGCCGAGTTCCGCGAGGCAACATCAAGAAGATCACGTTTGGGCCAGGTGTTGCATGGGATGAGTTTGTGATTGTGAGTGCCAACGACATTCCCGGCAAGAACTGCATTGCGTTGATCGTCGAAGATCAACCGTGTCTTGCGGACGGAGTTGTTAATCATCCCGAGGAACCGATTCTGTTGCTGGCACACCCCAATCGCAACATTCTTCCGCGGGCCGTCGACGCGGTCAACGTCGAGTATGAGGCGCTGCCGGCAGTGTTCAGTATCGAAGAGAGCGAACGCGCCGAGGCGATCGTCTGGGGTTCTGACAACACGTTCAAGCGTTACCTGGTGGAGAAGGGTGACGTTGACAGCGTTTGGGCGAAGGCTGACTACATCGTCGAAGGCGAATACACCACTGGGGCGCAGGAGCAGCTTTATATTGAGAACAACGGGGTGATTGCGAGCTACGACCCGCAAAAGGGGATCACATTGTGGGGATCGCTGCAGTGTCCGTACTACGTGCACAAGGCCCTGATGAAGCTCTGTAACTTGCCGGCAGACAAAGTGCGTGTCGTGCAGACCGAGACCGGCGGAGCGTTCGGAGGCAAAGAAGAATATCCATCGATGATCGGAGGGCACGCGGCGTTGTTGGCGATGAAAGCCAAACAGCCCGTCAAAATTATCTACGACCGCCTGGAGGACATGGTCGCAACCACGAAACGGCATCCCTCGCGGACGCGCCATCGTACAGCGGTGACCCGTGAGGGGAGGATTCTGGGCGGCGAAATCGATTTTGTGATTGATGGCGGGGCATATACGACTCTGTCCCCAGTGGTGTTATCCCGAGGTACGATTCATGCTGGTGGCCCATACCATTGGCCCAGTGTGCGGATTCGCGGGAAGGCGGTCGCCACGAACGCGCCGCCGCATGGCGCGTTTCGTGGATTCGGAGCGCCGCAGAGTCTGTTTGCTATGGAGCGGCACATGGATGGCATCGCGGCGACGGTTGGCGTGTCTCCAATCGAAGTGCGGCAAAGGAATTTCCTGAAGACTGGACAGACCACGGCCACCGAACAAACAGTGCAAGAACCGATCGATCTCGAGAAACTTCTCGAGCGGGGCTTGCAACTCTCGAACTATTACGAAAAAAAAGCGCGTTTCGAGCGGGAAAACCTATCTTCGACGCACAAGAAGGGAATCGGCATCGCGGCTTTTCTGCATGGATCAGGTTTCACCGGCTCGGGCGAGCGTTACCTGGCTTCAGTCGTCGGCTTGGAAGGCTTTGCGAACGGGCGGGTACGGGTGCTCGTATCCAGCACAGAGTTTGGACAGGGTACTAAAACCGTGCTTTGTCAGATTGCCGCGGAGGCGCTGGGCCTTCCATATGAAGACGTCGAAATCGCCCAACCGGATACAGACGGCGTACCCAACAGCGGTCCCACCGTGGCGTCACGAACGGTGATGGTCGTTGGAAAACTGGTGCAGTCGGCGGCACACGGAATCATCCAGACACTAACCGCTGCAGGGTTGTTGCATGCCGCGTATTCGCGAGAAGAGTTCCGAGTAGCGTGTGGCAAATTCGTCGCCGAACACACGACACTCAAGTCGCTCGCGCAGTACGAAGCCCCTCCCAACATCTACTGGGATGACGAGAAATATCGCGGCGAAGCCTACGCTGCATATTCGTGGGCGGTCTACATCGCGGAAGTCACGGTTGATCTTGCTACCTACGCCGTGAACGTCGAAGACTTTGTCGCTCTTCAGGAAGTCGGGAGGGTTTTGCACCCGACTTTGGCTCGTGGTCAGATCACAGGCGGCGTGGCACAGGGCATCGGTTATGCACTTTACGAAAAGGTTGTCTGGCAGAACGGGCGAATGCAGAACGGCCAGATGACGAATTACATTATGCCGACCTCAGCGGATCTCCCGAGGATTCGTGTCTACTTCGAGGAACTCGGCAACCAGCATGGCGCTTATGGCGCAAAGGGGATCGGCGAGCTCCCCATGGACGGTCCGGCACCGGCGGTCGTGAACGGCATCGAAGACGCGCTTGGCATATCTTTCAACTCGATTCCGCTGCTGCCTGAGGACATCTTTCGGGCCATCAGCCCACCCACAACGGTGAGTGATTCCTGCGTGCCTCAAGGAGTCCGATGACCACTCGCGGCCGGCGCGAAGTCTCTCTCATCGTAAATGGGGTGGCGAAAACGATTAATGCATACCCGATGGAGAGGCTGCTCGACGTGTTGCGGCACGAACTCGGGCTGACTGGGGTAAAAGAAGGTTGCGGCGAAGGAGAGTGTGGCGCCTGTGCAGTCCTTCTCGACGGAGCACTGGTAAACAGTTGCCTCGTGCCGGTTCTGCAAGCCGAGAGTGCCCGGATCATAACCATCGAGGGACTTTCCGAGGGCACGCGACTCGATGCGCTACAACAAGCGTTTCTGGAGTGCGGCGCGGCTCAATGCGGCATCTGTACGCCGGGCATGATTCTCGCGGCGCATCACCTGTTGAAAAACAATTGCAATCCGTCAGCGGAAGACATTCGGGAGGGACTTGCCGGGAACTTGTGTCGGTGCACTGGGTACGCACAGATTTGTGAGGCGGTCGAAGAAGCTGCGAAGGAGGGACGGTGAGAGCGAATCCTGCGGATTACGATCTCGTCGCTCCAGGAAACCTGAAAGACGTTCTATCGTTGCTTGCGGAAAAACCCGGCGCATGGTTGCCGATCGCCGGCGGTACTGATTTGATGGTGTTGTATGCGTCCGGGAAACTGCCACAAAGCAAGCTGGTGAGTCTTTGGAATCTCCCTGAGCTGCGGCAAATCGAACCCATGGAGGAGGAGCTTCGCATCGGTGCCACTTGTACGTACACCGACCTGCGCCAGAACGAGATCGTGCAGCGCGAATTCCCGTTGCTGACGACTGCGGCGCGATGGACAGGCAGCATTGCTAACCAGAACCGGGGGACGTTGGGCGGAAACATTGTGAACGCCTCACCGGCGGCTGATTCTTTACCCGCGCTGCTCGTGTATGAGGCTGATCTGATCCTGATTTCTGCGGCGGGCGAACGGCGGGTGTCGTATCTAGATTTCCATACCGGATATAAGAAGATGTTGCTCAAGCCGCACGAACTGATTCGCGAAATCTGTTTACCCCGGCGCTTCAAAGAATACTTCTCCTACGCTCGAAAGGTTGGAGCGCGCAACGCGCAGGCGATTTCGAAAGTCTGTCTGGCTGCCATCGGGCGATCGAAGAACAATGCTGCCCAAGACGTACGGATGGCAATCGGTAGCGTGGCACCCGTGCCCTTGCGTTTGCGAGACACGGAACAAGCGATCAATGGAAAAACCATCGATGCCGCTGCCATTACAGCCGCCAAGGAAAAGGTGATTGCCGAGATCCAGCCCATCGACGACATTCGTTCAACGGCCCTATATCGCACGGCGGTAGCAGGGAACTTGGTTACTGAGTTTCTGGAGGCCTTGCGCGCACATGGAGACGTGACATGAAGCAAATCCTTGCGCGTTGGAATAAGCTTCAAGCCGAAGACGCTACGCGCGAGATCATGGCTTGCTGCGGTTCCACCGCATGGGCGCAAGCCGTTGCAGAGCGCAGGCCTTTTGCCGACGAAGGTTCTCTGATGCGTGCGTCTGACGAGATCTGGCGCAAGTTAAGCACTCCAGACTGGATGGAAGCCTTTTCCAAGCATCCGCGTATTGGCGAGCGGAAAGCGCCGCAGCTGGCATCGGCGCAATCGGCTGCATGGTCCGCGCTAGAGCAGCAAAAAGTTGCTGCGGCTGGGGAAGCGGTTCAACTCGCATTGGCGGAAGCCAATCGTGAGTACGAACGGCGATTCAACAATGTTTTCATTGTGTGTGCGACAGGGAAGAGCGCTCCGGAGATTCTCGAGATCTTGCGAAGGCGGCTGAGGAATGACGACGCGGCCGAACTGCGGGAGGCGGTCGAAGAGCAGCGAAAGATTACGAACCTCCGGCTGCAGAAATGGCTGTCGGCATGAAACGTATTTCAACGCACGTTCTTGATCTGATGCGCGGATGCCCCGCTCCCGATGTTCCTGTCCGACTGGAATGGCAGGAGTCGCCGGGAAAGTGGCGCCAGCTCAGCGCGGCTCGCACCGATCGGGACGGGCGCTGTGGACAACTGCTTGGCCAAGACGATTTAGCGCCGGGTGTGTATCGACTGTCATTCGACACGGGTGCTTATTTCCATTCTCAGGATATCGCAGGGTTGTATCCGCTGGTTGAGGTGACGTTTCAGGTTCGAGACGGCGAGTCGCATTTTCACATCCCGCTGCTGTTGAGTGCTAATGGCTACACTACCTACCGGGGGAGCTAGGTTGAGTTCATCAATTCGAGAATGGTTGAACCTCGGCGTGCGCTGGTTTCACGTTTTTGCCGGCATCATGTGGGTCGGCCAGACGTACTACTTCACCTGGCTCGACGGGCAATTCGGCCGCTTGGAGAGGGAAGTCTCGCGAGCCGATAAAAGCCCCTCAGTTTGGATGGTGCACAGCGGCGGCTTCTACACCGTCGAGAAGCAGAAGTCCCTTGGTGTTAGTGCAAGCCAGGTCCACTGGTTTCGTTGGGAAGCCGCGATGACTTGGCTGGGCGGCATGGTGCTGCTCGTGCTGGTCTACTACTTAGGCAGTGGATTGATTGATCCGGACGTCGCTGATATTTCGAAGACAGCCGGGATTGTGATTGGAGTGGGCTCGATCGTGCTGGGGTGGCTGATTTATGACGGCGTCATGCTGTCGCCGGTCGGCAAGTCTCAATCTGCCTTCTTGGCATTTGCCTTTTTGTTGATTGCAGCGGCTTCGTGGGGTCTCCTGCATCTACTCAGCGCGCGTGCCGCGTACATTCACATGGGCGCCATCTTTGGAACCATCATGACCGCGAACGTCTGGTCCCGCATCTTGCCGGCACAGCGCAAGATGATCGCTGCAGCGGCAGCCGGCCAACTCGTCGACACGGCACTGGGTGCACAGGCCAAGCTTCGTTCGAAGCACAACACATTCATGGCCGTTCCAGTGGTGTTTCTCATGCTGAGCAATCACTATCCGGTGGCGACTTATGGAAATCGTTACGCTTGGCCGGTCATGTTGGGACTGATTTTGGTGGGCTGGATCGCAGCAAAAATCATTCGCGAAGCTTGATTCCTTTAGAACGCGTGCGTAGGGAGTGTATGGGGCAGCTTCAAACAACAAAGAACCCAGCGCAATTGGCCGACGAAGTCGTGGTGCGCTGCCTCAGGCTGGCTTCGTTCTCTGAAGATGCGGATAGTCTCCGGCGCACCTTCTTGACGCCCCCAATGCACGATGTTCATCGAGAGATTGCAGGTTGGCTGGGGCAGGTGGATGTGCGTTCCTGGATTGATGCTGCCGGCAACGTGCGCGGTCTTTACGCGGGTTCGGCACCATCCGCGCCGCGATTGTTGATCGGTTCGCATCTCGACACAGTTCCGAATGCGGGCGCGTTTGATGGAATCCTGGGAGTCGTCCTCGGCGTCGCTTTGCTGGTTGCGCTGGACGGCAGAAGATTGCCATATGCAATTGAGATCGTCGGCTTCTCGGAAGAAGAAGGTGTGCGCTTTGGCATTCCATTCATTGGGAGCCGAGCACTTGTGGGCCGTTTGGCTAACGACCTGCTGAGCCAGCGAGATCCGAGTGGTACTTCTGTACGCGAAGCAATACTGAATTTTGGCCTAAACCCGTCAGAGATCGCGAACGCAGCCCTTCATGATGTTTGTGCCTATCTCGAGTTTCACATCGAGCAGGGGCCAGTGCTTGAAAGCGTGAAACGACCGCTAGGGGCGGTTGAGGCGATCGCAGGCCAAACACGAATGGATTTTGTTTTCTCGGGACGCGCCAACCACGCTGGCACGACTCCGATGGACCTGCGCTTCGACGCAATGGCGGGAGCGGCCGAGTGGATCACCATCGTTGAGCGGACCGCGAAGAACACTGCCGGACTTGTTGCCACCGTCGGATCCGTCGAAACAAAACCGGGCGCTACAAACGTCATTGCGGGCGAGGTGCGGCTGACCCTCGATGTGCGCCACGGATCAGACCAGGTTCGGCAGAGCGCAGTTGCCAGGTTGATCCACGAGGCGGAAGAAATTTGTCGGCAGCGAGGACTCTCCGTGAACTCGAAAACGAGGATGGACCAGCCAGCGATCGCGATGGATCCTGTCCTAACCGAACAGGTTGAAACAGCAATCCGTAAGTCTGGCTGCGAACCCGTACGCATGGTAAGCGGCGCCGGACACGATGCCATGATCTTGGCCGACAAAGTGCCTTCCTCGATGATTTTTCTGCGTACTCTTGGCGGAATCAGTCACGATCCTGCAGAATTCGTCTCTGTGGACGATGTTGCGAAAGCCATTGAGTGCGGGCTCCATCTTCTGGACCAACTCGCCGCTCTCCCAACATTTCAATCAAGGACCTGACGTGCACAATCTGGGGCAAACGCGCAGTTCACAAAAACCGGATCACCTGCTGTTAACACCGGATACGTTCGTACGCACTCCTCTTCCGGGCATGAGCGCTTGTACGGCCGTCGTCCATGTTGGTCCGGTACTTGGCGCCGCATTTACTCAATACACCGCGGAATTCGAGGGCGGCGGGGAATTGGGCTCTACGACCGCCCAGCGATTCATTTATGTTTTGGACGGAGCGGTCCAGGTGGAAGAAGATGGGAAACTGAATAAGCTTGGTCCGCGCGGATTTGCGTTTTTCCCGGAAGGCACGCCTCACCACGTCGCCGCCTCGAAAGCAAGCCGGGTCGCAGTCTTGGAGAAGCCTTACCAGCCCCTCACGACTGCATCGGCACCGAATACGATCGTGTCAGCCGAAGACGCCGTTACCTCACATCCGCTCAACGACGATCCGGACTTGCAGGTGAAGTGCCTTCTTCCCGATGAGCCGAGCTTCGATTTCGCAGTAAACACGATGACCTACCAGCCGGGCGCTGCTCTCAGCATGGTCGAAATGCACGTGATGGAGCACGGACTCCTCATGCTCGAGGGTGGCGGAATCTATCGCCTGGGCGATGCATGGTACCCCGTCACTGCTGGGGATTTCATCTGGATGGGGCCGTGGTGTCCTCAGTGGTTCGGAGCGATCGGGAAGGTGCCTGCAAAATACCTCATCTATAAAAATTGGAATCGGCATCCGTTGCCGAGTGATTAACGATGATCCTGTCGATTGACCAACAACAGCTGACTGCTGAGATCGAGGAACTGGCGAAGTTTTCCGACGCTGATCCGCCAGCTGTTACGCGCATCGTTTTCACTCCGACCGACCTGAAGGCGCGACGCTGGATGCGGGCCCGCTGCGAGGAAGCGGGACTGCTCATTCGACAGGATGCGATCGGCAACATCTTCGCACGCTGGAGCGGCGAAGAACCAGATGCACCCGTCGTCGGAACCGGCTCCCACATCGATGCCATCCCCAACGCGGGGAAGTATGACGGAGTTGTCGGCGTGCTCGGCGGACTGGAGGCGATCCGCGCATTGCAACGCGCCGCGTATCACCCGAAACACTCGATCGAGCTTTTGATCTTCACATCCGAAGAGCCAACTCGCTTCGGAATCGGATGCCTGGGAAGCCGGCTATTGGCAGGGACGCTTTCCCCTGACCTTGCACGGAAACTTACCGACAAAGACGGAGCGTCCGTTGAAGACGTTCGCCGGCAGGTCGGCCTTGACGGAAACTTGGAGCAGGTAAAGCTGCCCGAGCAGTACTACAAGGCGTTTGTCGAACTACACATCGAGCAGGGTCCATTGCTGGAGCGCGAGCAAGTTCCGCTTGGTGTTGTCGAGCGTATTGCGGCACCGGCAAGTCTACGCATCACCATTGAAGGAGCGGGAGGCCACGCCGGGGGTGTCCTGATGCCCGATCGTCGCGACGCGTTGTGTGCCGCAGCGGAACTGATCTTGGCCCTGGAGCAGGCCGCGAAAACGACCGGCGCGGTAGACACGGTAGCGACCGTTGGTATCTGCGATGTCTTTCCTGGCGCGGTGAACAGCATTCCGGCAGGAGTTCGGCTGAGTGTGGATGTCCGGGACACCGATCTATCGCGTCGCGATGGGGTGCTCAAAGCCCTGGACTTGGCTTGCCGTGCAACTGCGGCAAAGCGTCAAGTTGCGATTCATTCGGAGTTGCTGAATGCAGACGCTCCGGCCGAATCCAGCCCCGAGATTGTTTCAGCCTTAGGTCAGGCCTGCATAAAGCATGGTTTCGCGTACAACCTGATGACGAGCCGTGCGTATCACGACTCGCTGTTCATTTCGCGAATTGTTCCGATCGCCATGTTGTTTATCCCTTGCCGCAATGGCTACAGTCACCGGCCCGATGAATACGCCTCGTCGGAAGACATCGCGCGGGGCACGCTCGTGCTCGCAGAGACGCTCGCGACTCTGGCCTCTTGAATCAACGTCTGAAGATACTGGTGTGATCACGCCCAGAATCGCTCCTCACGGGGCATGCGGTAGGGCAACCTCGCGCTCGCTCCAGTGCTCCACGATGTCACGCACCACCTTGTCCCCGATAATCTGAGCGGCTTCCAGAGAAGGCATGTACGCCGAGTAATTTCCTGACACCATTTCTTTCAGGCTATCTGTGACGCTCGTGCCCGGAGGCTCGCGATCGTAGTTGCTGACGGTGCGGAGGACGAGAACACGATGAAGATCGACACGGCCGGCCTGGCTTAGGAACGTGAGCGCCTGCATTGTTCCGGAATCTTCCATCGCCGCCACCATATAGTTACCTTTGCCGCCAGTGTAATAGCGGGTCCAGGCATTTGCCCACTCATCCAACTTCGAGCCATGCCAAAAGGTGCCGGCCGAGAGCGTCGCGCCGCGGGCCACAAAGGGCGGCTTCAGCGCATTCGGGAATCCCGCGAAGCGTGCACGAAATTTCCTCAGGTTGTCGGTGTCGGCGAGTGGAACTGCTTGCGTCAGCCGGAGCGCCCAGTCCACGAGATCTGAGTTCAGGGCATACATCTCTCCGTAGTTGACGACAGCCGGCTGTTCGTAAGGAGAGCCTTTGCGCAAGGGGACATAACCGGTCGCCCAAGTGTCGGGAATTTGCCTCGCGTCAATCTCGAACGACAGGTCGCCATCCACAACGTAATCGCACCAGATGGCCGACCCGAGAGACACATCAGCGGGATCGCCGCCTCCGATTCCCGCCACAATCCAATAGGCTTTCGATAAGTCAAAGCGCGGGTCCAGTCCAAGCGCCATGACTGAAGCCGCGGCCTTTGCGGTTCCGACGCCGGTTAGTAGGCCCAGCACTCCGTCTTTGTTCATGCGGACGTGGTGATAACCGGCGGGGAGTGCGATGATCTGGTCGAGATGCTCGCGTTCCACCCAAAGTTGGAATTCGCCGGGGACGTCTCCGGTATCTTCTCCGCGCTCAAACATTGTGACCACTACGACCTTGACAGAGATCGGTTTAGCTGCTGTTGGTGTTTGGGCCGTCAGTCGATTCAGCAGCATCAGCAACAGACAAAGACAAAACAAAAGTCGTGGGTGAGTGCTCATGGCTGGGCTCGCGAAAAAACGGCGTGAAGCGTCGGTTCGAATCTCTTTTCTACTCTGCATCGAGTTCCACTGGCTTGAAGAATTCGGATACTCAACATCTAAAACTTGAGTTTGCCTGACGCTTGTTTCACGTGAAGCGCGCCGAGTGAGTATAGTCAAAAGAAGCCTCGGGTTATGAATTCTCCAATCACACGTCTCGACCGACTGCGGAATGATATTCGTATCACCCTGCGCCTGGCTCTACCACTCATCTTTGCGGAGATCGGCTGGATGAGCATGGGCATCGTCGACACCATCATGGTCGGACGATTGCCAAACAGCGCAGTGGCGATCGGAGCCACCGGACTCGGCCAGAGTCTCTATCACAGCCTGGCCATCTTCTGCGGCGGATTGTTGCTTGGCCTTGATACGTTCGTTTCACAGGCGTTTGGGCGCGAAGATCTTGACGATGCTCGCCACTCGCTGGTTAATGGGGTCGTGTTCGCGTGTGCGCTCACTCCTTTGCTGATGTTGTCGGTGTGGTTGTGGCCGCCGTTGATGCAGCGATTCGGCATCAGCCCAGAGCTAGTGGAACCGATGCGCCCATTCTTAAGGGCACTCAACTGGGGAAGCCTCCCACTACTCAGCTACTTCGCTTTGCGCCGTTATCTGCAAGCAGTGAACGTGACGCACCCCATCATGTTCGCGTTGATCTCAGCGAACCTGGTGAATGCGTTCGGCGATTGGGCATTGATCTACGGCCATCTCGGGTTCCACCCGATGGGCATCGAAGGGTCCGGTTGGGCGACCTGCATCGCACGCATCTACATGGCTCTGGTTCTTGCGATCACGCTCTTGCGGGTCGAGGCCCGGCGGGGCTTGGCGAAATGGGCCGGAATGCTGAGAGTCGACAGGGATCGAATGTTCGCTCTGCTTGGCTTGGGTGCTCCGGCCGCGACGCAGATCCTGATGGAAATCGGCGCGTTTTCTGCGGCGACGGCGCTATGTGCGAAACTTGGGCCACTTCCACTCGCCGGTCATGAGATCGCTCTGAACTGCGCGGCCTTTACCTACATGGTCCCGTTGGGGATCAGTTCGGCGGCAGCCGTTCGTGTTGGACAGCAACTCGGTCGTCGGGATCCAGCGGGCGCTCGTAGCGCTGGATGGTCCGCCATTGTGATCGGGGCGGGGTTCATGGCATGCGCTGGGTTGGCATTCGTCTCCATGCCGCAATGGATCGCGAGATTGTTCTCGCCCGATCCCACGGTCATTCGTGTGGGCGCGAGTCTACTCCTAGTCGCGGCTGCGTTTCAGTTGTTCGACGGGTTGCAGACTGTTGCCACGGGTGCGCTCCGCGGTGCAGGCGATACGCGCACCCCGATGATTGCCAACTTCGTTGCTTACTGGCTGATCGGACTTCCCCTCGGCTATTTGCTGTGCTTCCGAGTCGGCTGGGGTGCCTTAGGAATCTGGATCGGGCTGTGCATTGGGCTGATGATCATCGGGTCCGCATTAATCGTGACGTGGCGCAACCGCGATCTCTCTGCAGGTCGTTTCGAGATCGAACAATTCCGGTCGGAAATGAGCGACGCGAACACGGCCTGAAGTCCTCATAGAACAGACTATCTACTGTTGCGTGTAGGTGGATCGCTTCACGAATTCACCGGCACCGGCGCGGCCAAGGAATTTATCGCCTTCGACGACTACGCTTCCCCGCGAAAGTACAACATCAGGCATACCGGTGACTTCAATCCCTTCAAACATGGAATAATCCACGCGCATGTGGTGGGTTTTTGCACTAATTGTGTGCTTGCGATTGGGATCGAAAATCACGAGATCGGCGTCGCTGCCCGCCGCAATCGTGCCCTTTCTGGGATAGAGCCCGAACAGCTTCGCAGGTGTCGTCGAGACGAGTTCCACAAACCGGTTCACACTAAAGCGACCTTTGGCGACACCACCGGAGAAGATCAAACTCATGCGATGCTCTACGCCTGGCCCACCGTTCGGAATCTTCGTGAAGTCATCTTTGCCGAGTTCCTTCTGCTCCTTGAAGCAGAACGGGCAATGGTCGGTGGAGACGACTTGCAGATGATCTGTCTTCAGTCCATTCCAGAGCTTCTCCTGATGCCATTTCTCGCGCAGCGGGGGAGTGAATACGTACTTGGCGCCCTCAAAGCCCGGGACATCGAAGTTCTCGATTGAGAGATACAAGTATTGCGGACAGGTCTCCGCATAGACGGGGAGTCCACGATCACGCGCTTCGCGAACTTTCTCAAGAGCGTCGTTACAACTCAAGTGCACGATGTAAACAGGCGCTCCGGCCATCTCTGCCAGGGCGATGGCTCGCCCCGTCGCTTCGGCTTCAGCCGTCGTCGGCCTGGTGAGCGCATGATATTTGGGAGCTTTTTTTCCCTCTGCGAGCGCCTGCTGTACGATCACGTCAATCGCGCTGCCGTTCTCTGCGTGCATGCAAACCAAGCCTCCATTTTTCGCCGTCGCCCGAAATGCCTTGAAGATACTCGCGTCATCGAGCATGAACACGCCTGGATACGCCATGAATAGCTTGAAACTGGTAACCCCCTCTCGCACCAGGGCATTCATCTCTTCCAGTTGCGCGTCGGCCAGGTCGGTGATGATGCAGTGAAATGCGTAATCGCAAACTGCCTTTCCCGATGCCTTCTGCATCCACGTGTCATACGCAGTGCGAAGGGTCTGCCCCTTGTACTGGATCGCGAAGTCAATCAGGGTTGTCGTGCCGCCGAAAGCGGCGGCGCGCGTGCCCGTTTCGAAGTCGTCGGCGCTGTTAGTCCCTCCGAAGGGCATATCGAGATGCGTGTGGACGTCGATCCCCCCGGGCAACACATACTTTCCTCCAGCGTCGATCACGCGCGCGGCATTCTCGCGTGGGAGATTCTTACCGATCGCTTCAATCTTGCCGTCGCTGATGGCGACGTCGCTGCTGTAAGTATCGCTTGCCGTAACCACGCGCCCATTCGCGATGATCGTGTCGAAGGCCATTCCTGTTCTCTCCCTGTGGAACACGCATTTTATGCTAAGATCGCGGGCTCTAGCGGTGCGATTTCAAGAGTGGGGAAGGGATTCCATGCAGTTCGGTATCACGATCAAACCGGACATGTCGGTCGAACGCATTCTCGCGCTTACCCGACGAGCAGAGCAGGCGGGTTTTCAGTACGGATGGATTTTTGACTCTCACATCCTTTGGCTCGAGCCCTACCCGCTGCTGACTCTGATGGCGGCGAACACGAGGAACATGCATCTTGGAACCTGCGTCACCAATCCCGCCGTACGCGATATCACCGTCACCGCCAGTCTATTCGCGACGCTGAATTTGATTTCAGGCGGGCGCATGGAGCTCGGCATTGGCCGGGGCGACAGTTCCCGACGCGTGCTGGGCAAGAAACCGGTGACTTCAGCGCACCTCGAAGAGTCAGTGAAAACGTTCCGGGAGCTAACTGCCGGGCGCGAGGTTCAATACGAAGGCCAACCCACGAGAATCTCGTGGTCGACGGGGTCACCGCGCGTATGGATCGCCGGTTATGGTCCGAAGGTCCTCGACCTGGCCGGAAGAATCGGCGACGGCGTAATTCTCCAATTCGCAGACCCTGACCTGATTCAGTGGTGTGCCGGCTTCGTGAAGAAAGGTGCCGAAGCCGCCGGACGGGATCCGAAGAAGATTGAGATCATGGCGGCGACTGCAGTATGGGTGTCTGACGACTTGGAAGAAGCGCGCTCGCACGTGCGCTGGTTTCCTGCGTTGGTATCCAACCACGTGATGGATCTGATCTCAAAGTACAAACCTGAAGAACTTCCCGCATCGCTCACCTCCTACGTGAAAAATCGGGGAGGGTACGATTATCTGCAGCATTGCGAGGTTGACAGCACCAACTCAAAGTTCGTCTCCGACGAAGTTGTCGACCGCTTCTGCCTTGTTGGCAACGCCGACGCGCACCGAACGAAGCTGCGTGCTTTGGCGGACGCAGGCGTCACCCAGTTCAATGTGTACTTGATGTCGGGCGATGAAGAGGCAACACTCGAGGCTTACAAACGGGAAATCCTGCCCGCTTTTGCAGCCGCGAGAGTATAGTTCCGGCGTTGCGCCGGCAATTTTCTCGCCGGGTAGGCTATGAAGCCTCAGCAAGCGGCGCCGGAGCGCCTTGCAGCTTCATGAGCGCGTAGTACGCCGCAAACGAAACCGCAAAACCGACAAACCACGAATAGTCGTACAGCGTGCGCAGCGCAGGAATGACGAGCCCCGCCAGTGCCGTCCCCGCGCCTAAAGCCAGGGCGCCCAGCGCTCTCCAGTTAAAGCCGCGCGTGTATTCGTAAGCTCCATTGCGAAGGTAGAGGTCCTCGACGTGCAAGACCCGGCCTCTCACGATGTAGTAATCGCAAATCATGATCCCCGCAACCGGTCCGAGAAACGCTGCATACCCACCGAGCCATCCGAGGATAAACGTGTTGTAGTTGGCGAGGAGCTTCCAAGGCATCAGCGCAATTCCCATGAGGCAGGTAATCACGCCGCCGGTCCGAAAACTGATTTTGCGCGGCCAGAGGTTCGAGAAGTCATTCGCCGGGGATACCACGTTTGCCCCGATATTCACATTCAACGTCGCCAGCAGGATCGCAATGAGTGAGATGACGACGGCAATCGAGGAATGAAATCGGCTCAGCAACTGCACAGGATCCCAGATCGCCGTCCCGTAAATCACCACCGTGGCAGAGGTCACGAGAATTCCGATCAGCGAGTACAGTGTCATGGTTGTGGGAAGAGCGATCGCTTGGCCGATCATCTGTTGTCGCTGACTGCGCGCGAAACGCGTAAAGTCCGGGATGTTCAGCGAGACCGTCGCCCAGAATCCCACCGTGCCGTTCAGGGCCGGAATCAGAAACTTCAGGAAATCCGAGAAGTTTGCGAAGCGCGAAGGTGCGGAAAGCATTGGGCCGAAGCCGCCGGCTTCGTGATAGGCCCAGCCGAGCAACAGAAGTCCCACTGATAGCAGAATTGGCGCGCTTACTCCTTGCAGGAACCGGATGTAGTCAATCCCCTTCAACACTACCGCGAGATTGATGAACCAGAACAAGAGAAAGCAGATTGCCGTACTGTGGGGAAAATTCGCCCAACTGGGCGCCAGTGTAGCGATCAGCGTGCTGATTGCCTCACCACCAATCCACGCTTGGATTCCGAACCACCCGCACGCCACCAGTGCGCGCAGCACTGCTGCGATATTTGCTCCGAGGACTCCAAACGACGAGCGAGCCAGGACTGGAAAGGGCACTCCGTAGCTCGCGCCGGGGTGCGAGTTCAAAAGCATGGGCAACAGCACGATGCTGTTTCCCAGAAACACGGTGGCCACGGCCTGTTTCCAGTTCATGCCGCCCTGGATGAGGCTGGCTGCTAGCATGTAGGTCAGGATATTGACCGACATCGATACCCAGAGGGCCGCGTAGTTGTACGTTCCCCAGGTCCGATGTTCGCCCGTCGCCGGCGCAAGGTCTTCGTTGTACAGCGGGCTTGATTGAATGCGCGAATGCAGAGATTCTGGCGATGAATTCATCACGATCACTTGCAGCGTGAGGTGAACAAAATGCGAGTCAGTCCGCCGCGGCCGCTTGTCCCGTTTGGGCGGTCAATGGCCCGTAAGTATCCGGACGTCGGTCCCGAAAGAACTGCCACGTGCGCCGCACTTCCTCAATCATGTCGAGATCCAGTTCCGCAACGACGATCTCATTTTTGTCGCGGCTAGCTTGCGCGATGATCTTCCCGCGCGGGTTACAGAAATAGCTCTTGCCGTAAAACTCGCCGATGTTCCAGGGCTTCTCTTTGCCAACACGATTGATCGCACCCACGAAGTAGCCGTTGGCGACCGCATGTGCCGGCTGTTCGAGTTCCCAGAGATACTCGGACAAGCCCGCAACCGTCGCTGAGGGATTGAATACGATCTCAGCGCCATTCAGTCCCAGAATCCGAGCGCCCTCAGGGAAGTGCCGGTCATAGCAGATGTAAACACCCACGCGTGCATATTTGGTGTTGAACACCGTGTATCCCAGATCGCCCGGGGTGAAGTAGAACTTTTCCCAAAACCCTGGGTGCACGTGCGGGATGTGGTGCTTGCGATACTTGCCGAGGTATTTTCCATCCGCGTCGATGACAGCCGCAGTATTGAAATAAAGACCGGGCATCTGCTCCTCGTAGACCGGCACGACCATCACCATGCGATGTTTCGCTGCCACCTTCTGCATCAGCTTGATGGTCGGACCGTCGGGAACGCGCTCGGTCAGTTCATACCATCGGATGTTTTGCTCCGCGCAGAAATATGGCCCGTAGAACAATTCCTGCAGGCACAGGATCTGTACTTTCTTCTTCGCGGCCTGTTCGATCATCTTGAGGTGCTTGTCGATCATGGCCTTCTTGATGGCCGACAGAGAGCCGCTTTCGAGCGCATTACTCGCTTGGATCAGGCCACAGCGTACGATCCGAGACATGGAAGCACCTCCAAGAGTCGAACTATAGCAGAAGTTTTCGCGGGTTTTCGCCTTGATTAATCATCGATTGCGCGGCGGACCACGTAGGACCGATGACGACTGTCGCCTTGCTCCTCAGCTAAATTCGGACTGCGCGAAGAGCGGGATTCCACAGCCCTCAAGCTCGCGAAGGCCTGGCCGTGAGTGCTTCTCGGATACGCGCATATCCGGGTTTGAGGGTCTTATAGATGAAGTCACAACGCTGCCCATACGGGAGGAACGCACTTTTCATCGCGTTGATAGAGATCTTTTCAAAGTCGTCAAGCGTAAGCCCGAACGTCTCTGAAGCGGCCTCGAATTCCCGCGTCATGGAAGTGTCGCTCATCAAGCGATTATCGGTATTCAGTGTGACACGAAACTTCTCCTGGTAAAGGATCTTGAACGGGTGCTGTTCGAGGCTTGGAGCGGCTCCCGTATGGACGTTGCTGATCAGGCAGATTTCGAGTGGGATTCGTTTATCGAGCACGTACTGAGCGAGATCGCCTAACTTCACCGCTTTTCCGTCGGCGATTGCGATGTCGTCGATCAAGCGTGTGCCGTGCCCGATCCGATGCGCACCGCAATACTGAATCGCCTGCCAGATCGACTCTTTCCCGAAGCCCTCGCCGGCATGGATCGTAATGTTGAAATTTTCGCGTTGGATATAATGAAATGCATCCACGTGCTTTTTCGGCGGGAACCCACCCTCTTCGCCGGCAAGATCAAATCCAACCACACCCCGTGAGCGAAAATCGACCGCCAACTCCGCCATTTCCAAAGAAACGTTCATATTACGCATCGCGCAGATGATCAATCCTGATTGGATCCCGAAGTGTTGACGTCCACGCGCCAATCCTTTGAGCACGGCGGAGACTACTTGTTGGTGCGTTAATCCTTTTTCGGTGTGAAAAACGGGTGCGAAACGCGTCTCGAAATAGACGACGCCGTCTTTGCTCAAGTCCTCGGCCTGCTCGTAGGCGACCCGCTCGAGCGCTTCCTCACTCTGCATCACGGCAATGGTATGAGCAAAACCTTCGAGGTATTTCGCAAGGCTGCCCTGGTTTGCGCCTTGGTGGAACCATTTTCCGAGCGCCTCGGCATCGCGTGTAGGGAGACCCGTATATTTCACGCTGTCTGCCAACTCGATCACCGTTCGGGGTCGGAGAACACCATCCAGGTGTTCGTGAAGCAGAACCTTCGGCAGTGCCTTTAACAACGCTCTCTCGAGTTTCAACTCGAACTCCTCTCACCGATGCGAACGCGAGGTATCCGCGGCTACGAATAGTATCCCACGTACTCGACCAGCGTCCGGGATCCGCAGAGGGAAGCTTGAGGCGTTGTTGTACACTACCGCCCACTCATGGGTTTTTGGGGGGAGCGGGGATGTCGCAAAGCGCGCAGTTAAGTGTCTCAGGCAGGGGTGAAAATTATGGCTTGCGGCGTGAAGCGCTTTCTCCCATGGAGACTCTGGCGCAATCGGTCTCCACGATCGCTCCGACGACAACGCCGGTAGCCACAATTCCGCTCGTGTGTGCGCTTGCCGGGAATGGCACATGGCTCGCTTACATAATCGCGACGGCAGCCATCCTGCTCGTTGCGATATGCGTTGGGCGCTTCGCTCGCTACACCGCTTCGCCTGGTTCGCTCTACACGTACGTTTCCAAAATCCTTCCCCCCTGGATGGGCGCGACCGTCGCCTGGAGCCTCCTGCTGGCATACGTTTGTACCGGCGCCAGCGTGATTGGCGGTTTTTATCATTACGGCAAGTTGTTGTTACACGACGCCAATGGCGGTCCGGTCGTCGCAGTACTTCTGGCGATTGCGGTCACCGCCATCTCTGTCTGGATCGCATACCGCGACGTGGAGATCTCTGCGCGCTTGATGCTCTGGATCGAAGTCACTTCGCTCGTGTTGATCATCGCGGTCGTTTCATTGCTCCTATTCCACAATGGCATGCATTGGGACTGGGATCAGCTAGGTTTGCGCGGAGTCACAGGCCGCAATTTACGTCTGGGCCTGGTGCTCGCTCTCTTCAGTTTCGTTGGGTTTGAGAGCGCAACTACGCTTGGTGCCGAAGCGCGTGACCCGCTGAAAACGATTCCACGAGCCGTCATACTGAGCGCCGTGCTTGGGGGTGCGTTTTTCACGGTCTGTGCCTATGCGGAGGTCCTTGGTTTTCGCAATGCTGGACAGAGCCTCGGAACGAGCGAAGCTCCAATGCGGGTGCTCGCGCCAGCCGCTGGTATTCCTATTTTCGGGCTCCTGATCGACATCGGCGCGCTTGTCAGTCTCTTCGCTGGAACCTTGGCCTGCATCACGGCAGCGGCCCGCGTTCTCTTGCTCATGTCGCATCACGGCCTCGCTCACGATTCACTCCGTCGCACACACGTTCGAAATGAAACGCCGAGCCGGGCCGTGCTCGTGACCGGAGCAGCCGCCGTGTTGCCGGTGGCTTTGCTGGCTGCACGCGGTATCAGTGGCCTCGATGTCTATGGCTGGATGGGGTCCCTTGCCACCTATGGCTTTATCGTTGCCTACGCTCTTGTCTGCACGGCGTTGCCGCGATATCTGAGAGACCACGGCGCATGGAGTCCGGGAGCCCGGATCGTTCCAATCCTCGCTTGTGGGGCAATGGTGCTGGCTTTAGTCGGCAACCTGTATCCGATCCCGGAAGGCGTTTATAGCAAACTGCCCTATGTGTATCTGGCTTATCTTGTGGCGGGGTTGCTGTGGTTTGCGGTTCGCGGCAGAGTTGCCGAGGACCCTGCGCTCGCGGAAAAGTGAACGCGCACTGGGTGTCTCGTCGATCGCTGGTCCTGGATCGTTCGATCCGTCTTCTGATCGTGACCAAAAAACTCCTGAATTCCACAAACAATGCTTCCGATTGCGGCGATCAGTTTCGCCTATGACGCATGGCCCGTTAATGTCATGCCGTGAGGACGAACTTCGCCCTAATCCACGTTGCTGCCATAAGTTACGAATCCCTCGATGCCGATAAAAATTCGTGATGGCTGCCAAAAAAAAATTCACTAGGCGTCTTGCTATCGCCACGCTCCAATTTGACGTAAATTGCACGTCAACATTTTTCACGGTTTGACGGGCAGAACCAGCCAAGCTCGACCACTCTGCCGCGCAAGATTTCGCACAGTCAAGAAGGCAAAAACAAGATCGCTGAAGAACCGCCTGCTCTTTCTGGCACGAGGGGGGATTCACATGAGAAGAACGCAACTCCTGATTGTGTTCGTGGTATCGCTGATCACGCTTGCCCTATCAGTTCGGACGCAGGCTCAGCAAACACTCGGTGGAATCACAGGAACCGTAACTGATAAGACCGGCAGCGTCCTTCCTGACACGACCGTCACGCTCGTCGGTGACCAGACGGCGCTAACTCGTACGCAGAAGTCCACCGCAAACGGCTCCTACGACTTCGTGAATCTCCCCATTGGCACCTACACACTCACCTTTACTCATGACGGCTTTCAGACACAGAAAATTCCCTCCATCCAGGTGCAAGCGGATCGTACTGGCACACTGAACGTAACGATGCCGGTCGGCCAGGTCGGAACGGTCGTCGAGGTCGCAGCCTCGCCGCTCATGAATGCTGTAGACACGACCAACGGCTACATCCTCGAGAAAGAGCAGATTGATGCAGTGCCACTGCCCACGGGTAGCTTTACCGGCCTCGCGATCCTTTCTCCAGGGGTCAATGCCGAACTGCCCAGCGGAAGCGGCGCGAATGCGGGACTTGGAAATCAGCCTATCTGGGCGAACGGACAGCGCGATACCAGCAACACATTTCTCCTTAACGGTGTCGACGCCAGCAACCTCTTCAATGGCAAGAGCACGAGCAGCGTCGCCTCGGCGCGCATCGTGAACAATACCGGCATCGCCGGAGCTTCGAGTACCACGGCTGAAGTTCTTCAGAGTTCTGCGGCACCCTACTTGGCCATCGGCCAGGCGTTGCCTACGCCTGCTCCGGAGACCGTGCAGGAATTTCGTGTGAACACTTCGATGTACGATGCGCAACAAGGTTCCACCAGTGGCGCCCACATCGATATCAGCACGACCTCAGGAACCAATACCTTCCACGGCAGTGCCTATGGACATCGCGGTACTGACTGGCTGAACGCCGCGCCGTACTTCTACAAGCAGGATGCGAATATCCCGTCCAACGAACTCGTTCCCCAGTTGCATCGTTACACCGCCGGCGGAACTCTGGGTGGCCCGATTATCAAAGACAGGCTCTTCGGATTTGTCAGCTACCAGCACATTCACGTGTCTGATCTGGAGATCGGGACGTCACGGACTGCGGTGCCGGCCGGGCTTACGAACGACCGCAGCCCGGCGGCGTTAGCCGCTGTGGACAGTCAAAACTTCCGGTTTGCGAACAATTCCCCATGTAATACGTCGGCCAATCCTCAACCCTGCCTGCAGCCCGGCCAGATCGATCCGGTCGCCCTCACTCTGCTGCAATATAAATTACCCAATGGCCAGTACCTGATTCCGTCCGCAAACCCAAACTTCACGCCGACCCTTAACTTTCCCGAAAACGTGTTTCTGACGCAGCCTGCCTACTTCATCTCGGACCAGGCGGCCTCGAACCTCGACTATCAGGCGAGCGCCAAAGATACGTTGTCGCTCAAGTACTATTACCAGCACGATCCAACCACAGCACCCTTCGGCTTTTCTTCCTTCGAGGGCTTTACACAAAAGCTTGACGCAGGAAGCCAAGTCGCCAGCATCACGAACACACAGTCGATCACCTCCAACTTCAGCCTTGCCGAGGTCTTTGGTTTCATCCGCGAAAAGATCTACAGCACAATCGGCCAGCCCTTTACTCCGGCGCAGGTCGGGATCAACGCGTTCGGTTCTTCGGTTTTCCCTGGAATGACCATTGTCGATGATTTCGGAAACAACAGTCCCAATAACTCCAACTTTGTTTTCAATGCCGGGGCTAACATTGGCTCTACCGCTGCCTCGCAAGGGGCTTGGACTGGCATCTTCCAGAATCGATGGATGCCTTCCGTGAACGCCATCTGGAACCACGGCAAGCACACAATTACGTTCGGTGGCAACTATTCCTATACACAGCTCAACGCGCGCGATCGCCGCACGAACACCGGCATGATCGGCTTCACGAACTTCGAAAACTTTCTGACCGGGTCGCCCATTACCTACACGGCTGACGGCTTCATCGCAACGACGTTCCTCCAGGGCGACGCGAACCGCTATTACCGCTCCAACGAGACGGGATGGTATGTTCAGGACAAATTTCAGGTCCGTTCGAACCTCAGCTTTACCGCCGGCCTTCGCTTCGACTATCACGGTGGCCTAAAAGAAAAGAACGGACGCATCTTCAACTTCGATCCTTCGCAGTATAGTTACGACCCTTCGACCGACACGATCACGAACAATGGTTTTATAGTGGCAGGGAACAATCCTCTGTTTCCGACCAAGGGTGTCAGCGACTCGACCCTGACCGGGCGACAGTGGGGGCTGGCTCCTCGCCTAGGCCTCGCCTGGAGCCCGAAGCTGTTTAATGACAAGGTCGTAGTTCGCGGGGGCTGGGGCCTCTACTACGACCGCGGTGAACTCTTCACTTATCTCTCGCCCGGCTTCGCTTCAGGCGTGATTGCTGGCGGTCCCTTCGGCGTAAACCAGACGCCGCCATGGGTGAGCTCGCAGGCTTGCAGTACCTATGGGTATTCAAACTGCAGCACCTTTGAAGCTCCCTGGGGAACGTCATTAGGGCCGCCGCCTTCCGGCAACCCCAAGGACTTGAATCTGCCAAACGCTGCCGCCATCGAGAGCGGCGTTCCGCTTTTCTCATTCGCTGACTACAACCGCGCCAACAAGCTCCCCTATTCCATGAACCAGACGCTCGACATCCAATGGCAGCCGCGCCACGATCTCGCAATCGACATCGGTTACGTCGGAAATCTTGGACGACATGCGGTTGTTCCGCTGCCCTTCAATCAGGCGCAGGTCATCTCCCCGTCGAATCCCAAATTCAAAGGAACGCCGCTCGAGCAGGACTACACCTACGGGTATTCGATTGTCACTCAAAACACCAGTTTTCCGTACCCTTCGATTAACCTCCCGAATGGGCAGCCCTATCTCCAAACTTTTGAAGGCGGAAACGTCGATCTTCGCGTCCCCTACATCGGCTACTCCGCAGAGTCCGAATCCTACACTGCAGCTGGCATTTCCGCTTATCACGCACTGCAGGCTCATGTTGAGAAACGCATGAGCCACGGGCTTCAGCTCGGCGCTTCCTACACCTATTCGCACGCAACAGATGAACAGAGTGCCATGGGACTGTTTTACAACGGTAACAATCCCCTCAACTTGCGCTCGGGTTATGGCTTGTCGGACTTCGATCGCAAGCACGTGATCAACTTCAGCTATACCTATCAGTTCCCTAAGTTCTTCGCCGGATCGTCATTCAAGGGAAAGCTGGCAAATGGATGGGCCTTCTCGGGATTGACCGTAATCCAAAGCGGACAGCCCTATAGTGTCGTTGACTACACAGGAGCGGTGGGCAGCATCTTCTACGGCGTGAATGACGGCATCAACAACCCAGTCGTTCCGCTCACCAGTTGTTCGCCACAGCAGGCCATGACGGGAGCATCTGGCGCAACTCCCGGCAAACCGGCCCTCGATGCCGCGTGCTTCGGGTTACCTTTGATGGCGCCCGGGGCCTTAAGTGGCGCAATCCCGTCAAACGATCCGTATGAGACCAATTTTATCGATCACGGGCAGCGCAATATATTCCGCCAGGCTTGGCAGCGGCGCGCGGATATTTCGCTGGTCAAAATGACACAACTTACGGAGCGTTTCTCCCTTCGCTACAGCTTCGATGTCTATAACCTTACAAACACGGCGAGCTTCGATATCCCCATCGACGATATCAGCCAAAACATCAATTTTCAGGGCTTCCCAGTCCAGGGCCAAGCCGGGTCGACCACGCCATGCAACACCGACTTCACCGCTCTTTACGTTTGTCCCAGCTTAAGCGGTCTCGGCATCACCAACAAAACCATTGGCAGCCCGCGCCAGATTCAGATGTCTCTGAGCCTTACGTTCTAGCGGTTGCCACAAACCTCTACTTCTCAAACGAAAACGGCGGCCACCCGGTCGCCGTTCGTTCATTCTAAAATCGGCCGCGAACTCGTGCCCCTATTCTTCTCCAATGTCCTCATTCCAAATTTCCGGGTTCGCTTTGATGTATTCCGCCAGCATCCTCACGCACTCTTCGGAATCAAGATCGACGACCTTAATCCGGAGCGACCGTAGCCACTCGAGTCCACCCTGAAAATTCCGGCTCTCTCCCACCACTACCGTTCCAAAGCCAAACTGCCTCACCAGCCCGCTGCAGTACCAGCACGGGGCCAGCGTTGTGACCATGATTAGCTTGCGATAGCTGCGCTGTCGGCCCGCGTTCCGGAAGGCGTCTGTCTCTCCATGCATCGAAGGATCGCCGTCCTGCACGCGACGGTTGTGTCCCGCACTAATCAGCTTTCCCGAGGAATCGAAGATCGCCGCGCCAATCGGAATACCGCCTTCTTTCAGGCCCTTTCGCGCCTCAGCGACTGCTACCGCAAGCATTGCCGCGTAATCCACAGTCATCTCCATGATGTCCTTTGCGGATGCTCTTCTACCAGAAACGGGCAGAGCGAGAAAGCAACGCCCACCCGATCACGTCGCGAAAGAGTGAGCTACCAGGAGAGTGTCGGCGTAACTCCAGTTGCTGACTTCAGAGTATCGGAGTCGAAAGATGACATCGACTGAATGCGAGGCGCCGGCAACTCACGGCGTACCAATGCCTCCACGTCAGACCAAACTTTCGGATCGCATTCTGTCTCCACATGCGTCTTCGTCACGATGTAGTCGTACCAGGGGAAGTTGTCGCAGCTGACAGGGGCTTTGTCATAGGACAAGAGAAAGTTTCCAAGGATCTTCGTGCGCATTGGATCCTGTGCCACGATCTTGCGCCGGCCGCGAACCCACCCATGCGTCTGGTAGTAGTTCACTGCCTGGTGCACATTGGGCGGAATGACGGAGTCGTCGTGCCCAATCTTTGCGACACTGTCGATCTGCACCGTGAGCAGCACGGGAATCCCATCCTCATTTAAGCGCCGTGCAAGCGCTACGACAGCCGACCCTCCCCAACTCGTTCCAAAGAGCAGGATGCGCGCAGGGACCTTCTCTTGGTCCGAGAGCTTTCCGTCATGATCTGAATCCAGTCTCTGCCGGATGATCTGGTAGGCCTCGCGATAGTTTCGATTCTCAAACACACGTGCGTCCACAACGCCCGGATACTGGGCCCGAAGCTGCTGCACAAATTTGACCGCGGGGTGGCGGGCATCGTCTCGCTTGACGAACCCGCCCATGAATCCAAATACGAGCGTCGTCGGACCCGCCTTCGGCGTGTTAGAGACAAGTGTACCTTCGACAGCTATGGCCGACCCGGCAAACGACAGGCATGCGAGTACGCAGCCAAGAAGAGCCGCGAGATCTGGGCCGGAACGAGCCATAAACCGAGCAAGAGTCTACTGCACTTTTGTCAGATGTCCCAGAGGTAAAAATAGTTGCGGGAATCGACGCGTGCCCAAACTCAGCCATGGGCGCTGGTTTCAGAGTGTGGTCTCCCCGGATGCCGGGCGATGTACAATGCACGGCTTGGTACCACCAGATTTTGCCCCACGGCCCTACGATACTTGTGACCGACTCACCGAACGTATCGGCCAAACCCGCTTTATCAAGGCAACTTGGGCTTTTTGACGCCACCATGATAGTCATGGGGGGCATCATTGGCGCTGGGATCTTCATCAACCCATACGTAGTTGCCCGGCAAGTCCATGCCCCCTGGCTCATCCTTGGAGCCTGGATCTTCGGAGGGATGATCGGTCTAGGGGGTGCTCTGATCTGGGCCGAACTCGCCGCTACTCTGCCTGCTGTGGGTGGTCAGTATGCCTACCTGCGCGAGGCTTACCATCCGGCCATCGCATTTCTGTACGGATGGGTTCTCCTGCTAGTGATTCAAACAGGGGGCATGGCGGCCGTTGCGATAACCTTCGCGCGTTACGTTCTCGACCTCACAGGTTGGCGCATGGCTGACTGGGTGGTCGGCGCAGCTGCCTTGGCTCTCCTCACCGTTATCAACTGCATGGGGGTCAAGAGCGGAGGTCGAACCCAAAGCGCACTCATGGTGATGAAAATTGTTGCCATCGGCGCGCTCGTCATCGGGGGACTCGCACGTTCGGGGCGTCCGTCGTACGTGTGCTCCGGAACTGGCTCTTGGTCACTCCCTTCGTTCGGGGCCGCCATGGTACCGGTTCTTTTCGCGTATGGGGGATGGCAGACGGCGAACTTTATCGCGGCCGAGGTCAAGGATCCAACGAAGAACCTTCCCCGCGGCTTAATCCTCGGGACGCTGGGTGTCGTGATGCTCTACACGGGAGTCAATTGGGTTTGCCTACATTCCCTGGGGCCCGCAGGTCTGGCTGCCACGACGACCCCTGCCACTGCAGTTATGCGGGTGGCCTTTGGCGCTCCCGGCGCGGCTTTCGTGGCTGCCGCAATCGCGATTTCAACCCTCGGCTTCTTGAGTCAGTCAATCCTGACGGCGCCCAGGGTGTACTTCGCCATGGCCGCCGATGGGCTCTTTTTCCGAAAAGTCGCATGGATCGATCCCAAAACCCATGTCCCTGTCTTCGCCATCGTCCTCCAAAGCTTCTGGACCATCGTAATCGCGATCTCAGGCCGTTATGAGCAGATTTTGAACTACGTCGTTTCCATGGATTTCCTGTTTTTTGGGCTGACTGCTACCACGATCTTCGTCTTTCGGCGCCGGGTGAGCCGCGGCCAGATGGATGCCGGGGCGGGTTATCGCGTTCCAGGCCATCCCCTCACAACCGCTCTCTTCGTCGCGATATGCTGGTGGGTTGTCGCCAATGCGATCTTTCGTTATCCGAAAAACAGTTTGATCGGTTACGCGCTGCTTTTGGCCGGTGTGCCTGTTTACTGGTTGTGGAGCCGCTCAACAGTTAGTGCTGCATAAGAACTAGTCCCTGTGTGTACTTCGAAGACCAAGTAGGAGACTGCAATTTGTCGAGAACTCATCAACTTCGGGAAGAAGCGGTTTCCCACTATATGGCATGGGCCAAGCTCCGCTCCACGGCCCGCTTTAATCTTGCCGTCAGCGGTGTGCTTGATTTCCCCATTGGTGAACTCCCGGCGATGACTCAGGATCTCGAACTTGGGGGAACCGGCCCCTACGGCTACAAGCCGTTAATGGAGCGTCTCGCGACGAAAGCAGCCGCGCCCGAGAATTGCGTGGTTTATACCTTGGGCGCCTCAATGGCCAACTTCCTGGCACTCTCAGCCCTGGTTCACGACGGCGATGAAGTCTTGGTCGAACGGCCTACCTACGATCCACTGTTAACAATTCTCGATCACCTCGGAGCCCGTGTCTCTCGCTTCGAGCGGCGCGCTGATCATGGTTTTCGCATTGGGCTCGGAGAACTGGAGCGGAGGATTACATCCGAAACCCGCCTGATCGTGCTATGCAACCTGCACAATCCGAGCAGCGTATTGACCGACGAAGATACGATGCGGGAAGTCGGGATGATCGCCGCGAAGGTGGGCGCTCGCGTCTTGGTCGATGAAGTCTACCTGGAAGCCATGTTCAACCGGCCATGGCGCTCCGCGTTCCATCTAGGTCCCAACTTTGTAGCTACCAGCAGTCTCACGAAGGCCTACGGGCTCAGTGGGATTCGTTGCGGATGGGTCCTTGCCGATCCTGAACTGGTCCGCCGCATGTGGCAAATCGTCGACTTTACTTATGGGAGCCCAGTACATCCCGCCGAATGCATGGCGGTGGCTGCGCTCAATCATCTCGACCAGATTCGAGATCGCGCTCGCAATCTACTCGATGGGAACCGCGCACTGGTGAATGATTTTCTGAGGCTGCACCCGGATCTGGTTTGCGATTCCAGTCAATTTGGCACGACCATCTTTCCGAGACTTCGCAAGGGAAGTGCCGAAAAATTCGTAACCCTCTTGCGCGACCATTTTGAAACCAGTGTTGTACCGGGAGAATTTTTTGAGCTGCCACAGCATTTCCGCATCGGCATTTGTGGTTCTACAGAAACGGTGCGTGGAGGACTCGAACGTATGGATGCCGCTCTGGAAGTTTTCCGCAGGTCTGTCCCATAAGCAAACTGAATCGTACAGCCAACCTTTCATTCCCGGCGAACGGCTGAAATCCTGCGATTAGACTTCATCACGCGGAATGACGGATGCAAATCGATTTAGGTCCAGGATCAGAAACCAGAAATTTCCCTTACGCCTACATACGGCTCCAGTCGACGACGGCACGCAATTTGCAGTCTTGTTCCGAAAACCGAACAAGTCGGGAGAGGCTCTTTCGAGCGGGGACCCGCCGCGAGTCGATAGTGGTGAGCGACATCCGCACTCCCGCCATCTATCCGCCAACATAAAAAGGGCTAAAGCCCGAGTCGTGGAGTGTCCTGAGGGGGAAGACTCAACGCGGGCTTTAGCCGGGCTGCTCGCGCAGCGCACCGCCATCCTAGAGCGGTGGGCTTTGTAAATTGATGTTCACGGTTATCTTGTTCCGAAAAACGAACAAGGATGCCGGGAAGAATCAGAGCGCCTCAGGAATGTATCCACAGAAGGGGACGAAGATAAGGCGAAAACCTAAACGACTTTGGCCACTGCGCCGCCTGGATGCTGCAGACGGCCGAGTAGAGCCGCCCAGTTGTTCACTTCCTGGTAGTGCGTGACAACTGCACGGGGTTCGAGGGTTGCTCCGGGGAATGCAATCTTGGTGTAGACACCACATCGCACCTGCAGAGAGTAAAGTTTCAAACGGATTGCGTTGTTCACTACATGGCGCCCGGCGTCGGCAATCCGCGGGTCTGGACTTTGTCTGGCGGTTTGACCGAGTTGCAGAAGAAGTGATGCATTGTGCGAGAGTGCGCCGATGTAATCTAACGCCGCGCCGAGCCGTTCACCCTGGACGGCCCGAAAGTCTGGCGCTGGCAGGTTCTCCCGGAGATATTGTTCTTCTTCGGGGTCCAGCAGATTTCGAAAAGCTTCGACGTCGATCTCGCGCATGCTGCCTTTGATCGTTTCCTCATTCACTCCCGAACGGGCGCCACTTCGAATCCAGAGGAAAAACACTCCTAGTGCTGTAGCCACAGCTAGGAGAAAAATCGCCAGGAGAGTTACCACTGCAAAAACCTTTCCAGATTGTTATTCCACTGCTCTAATGTCGACGGCGACACGGTGGGGACGCGGATACGCTCCTGTTGTAGAAGCAATACAGTTACCAACCAAAACATCACACTGCAATGATACGCCGCCATCAAAAACAACGGAAAGAAGGCGTCGGTCCCTATGCTCCCCAATCGATCACCGATTGCCCAGTCTAATAACTTGAGGCCGTCATATATTGCCAATCCAAGCGCAATTCCGAAAATGTAGCTTCTCCAGCTAAATCTGAAAAAATAAGCCACAACAACTAACACAAGTAACAATCCGCACTGCATGATCGAGATTGTTCGGTCGACTACATTCATAATGATGACCGTCCGATCGGTTTGCGTTGTTGGTGTATACGCGACGATCAGAACGGCTGCGATCATAAGGAGGGTCGTTGCCCAACGAAAGAACGAACTATGGAAGCCCTTCAGTGAAGGATAACTGCCGAACACCTTATCGAAAATCTCGTAAATGATGGCGAAACGAAGTCCCGCACTGATGATCTCGGTTACATAAAAGATCGGGGCATAAAGGCGCAATAAGTTCAGAAGCATTAGGGGGAACAGAATTGTAAACTGGAGGATCTCGAAAATTGTATAGGCGAAGAATACAGGGAACTCTCGTACCAATTTGCGGCGAACCATCAGCACCGCCAGCACACTCTGCAATAGATGAGGCGTTGCCCACAGATAGATGTACAGTGCCTGTACCTGACGCAACGTCATAGGCGAGCACTATACCGTTTCCCGGTTCGCCCCTCAACTTTCGAAAAGTTCCCTGCCGGGTCTCGATAATCGAGGCGAAGCTATTTGGTTTGGCACATCGGATTCGTCAGTGGGCAGTTGGGGGGTGGGCTCCCATCGGCTCTTGCACTTCTCGGATTCGCAAACGTTCCCACCAGCAGGGTAGCACTCAAAATCCATAGCAGCTTTTTCACGGCACATCTCCTTTGCGAAGGGTTCGCACCGTGATAACTTGCTGCAGGGAAGCCCCATCGGCCGAGCGTTCCCGCCGGCACACAGGTTTTCGGAAACTGTAACGATCATGACCTTGAAATCAGCAATGCAGGACCTGCAGGATCGAACCCTGCGAGCGGTGTCAGGGCTGCTTGGACAGTTGGACTATCTCGCTGGCCTGCGAAGTCAGGATGGCCTTTACTCGCACTGGGGCTTGGAGCGCGTTCATGGCGAGGAGGCAACCCGGCGTGCTCTCAGGGATGCTCACAAGAGGGTGGTTACGAATATTCTTCGTACGCCTCTGCGAAACCTCGTTCGGGATGCCGAGGAATCGGCCTCTGTCCGGGGGACTGAGACGTCCCACCTTCTACAGGCACTGCGTGAGCATCCGGAGCAAGTGGTTCCTGCGAATGCCGAAGTCGGAACCGAGCGGCATCTTAGTTCAGTGCTTCACGCGTTGTTGCGTCTGGTAAGGAATCGACGGTAGACCACTCGCCCAGGCGCATCGCTACGCCAACCACCTGACCAATGACCTCGGCTTCCTGCGGATGCTTCAAGACCCTTACGGGTACGGGCGATAGCGGATGCGACTGCAGAACAAGACCATCTTTTTGCATCGAACACCATGAACAGGTGTAACCGTCGCGCGTCTCAATGAAGTAGATGGGGCGCTCGTACTCTGACCGCCAGGCCCCTTCAATCACGCGGTTCTTCGTTTCATCAATCTGGATGAATGTTCCCGGTGGCAGAATTGGATACATGGTGAAGTCTTCGCTCCCGATATATCCATAGGTGTAGCGGCGATTCGCGAATTGCGCTAGGTATGCCAGCGGAACGATACCCCACTTCTCCACAACTCTGCCCATGTTCATCGTGAATCGAAAGTCGAAACTGGGATCCATGCGAACCGGAATATTGGCAGCCAGGTTACTTTGCAGCGCGTCCGCGATGTGTGACTTGGGCGGCAGCGAAAGATGGAGATCCTCCGCCGTTTTGTTCAAGTCCACCCCAAAAAATGAAAGCAACTCGCGAGCATCTCGCCGATAGATCACGGATAGCGAGTAAATACGGTAGATACTGGGAACCACTCCCTTGGTCTCGATGTCGGACAGTCGGCTCGGGGGAATCGCGAACTCGTCGCTCTTGTGTTTGGTCGCGATCGCGGCGCTGGCTGTCTCCACGTCGCGCATCGTGAGACCAAGTTGCTCCCGCAAAAGCCGAAGGCTTTGTCCGCCCGAAAGCATTTTGTTGTTGGCTCCTGTCCCGCCGCTTATTTAAACGAATCGGAGGCACCCGAACCGCCACCTTGTTCCGATTTTGTAACAAGAAGCTACTCTTTCTTGGGAGGAAAAACAAGATTCTCGGCCCTTCGCAGGCTTATCCAGCGATTCTTCTTTTCCGCTCCAGAAGCGGAAAAAAAGCTCTCATCCGAGTATTTCGTCAGCGCCATCAAATTGATATCTATCGATGTATTGCTGCGGCGTCAACTGGATGGTCAGACGATTGATTTTCGAGGCAGGCGATGAAAATGGACTCAGATGTCAGTTTGTTACAGAAGCAGAACATCTTCTCGACGGAAAAGGATCGCGGTATTTGCCTTCGCAACAGCGGATTGTAAGCAATGCGAGGTGATCAGCTACGACGAATGCCAGGCAAGCTACGCGTGCACTGTCTGATATTCCTCATAAGACCCCTTAAAGTCTGTGATCGCGTGATCACCCTCAAAGTGCCAGATCCGTGAAGCCACTTCATCGATCAAGTCATGATCGTGTGTCACCAACAACACCGTGCCTTGATAACGCTGCAGCGCGATATTCAGCGCGTTGATCGACTCCAGGTCGAGGTGATTAGTGGGCTCATCCAGCACAAGCACATTGGGTTTCTGCAGCATTAGCTTGCAAAAGATCACACGCGCGGCTTCGCCGCCCGAGAGCACGTCTGTCTTTTTGTTTCCGTCTTCTTTCGCAAACAGCATCTGCCCGAGCAGGCCGCGGATCTCTTCGTGCGATGCCGACGGATCCCACTGGTGCAGCCATTCAAACACTGTCATTCCATGTTGGATGAGCGCCTTATGGTCCTGCGCAAAATAACCTATGGCTGCCTCATGTCCCCATGAGACTCTTCCTGCCTCAAGAAAAGCCCCCTCGTATCCGCTAGTGACCCGTAGTTCCGACTCCGGCACCGTCGGCGAATTTGTCAGCAGGGCATTTACCAGCGTCGTTTTCCCCGCGCCATTTCGTCCCATTAACGCGATCTTCTCTCCCCGCAGAACGCTCGCCGTAAGCCCCTTGATCACTTCTTTGTCTTCGTAGGATTTCTTTAGTCCTTCGATCTCGAGAATGTGCTTTCCCGAAGGCCGCTTCTGCTCGAACTTGATATAAGGCCGCTGGATGTTCGACCGGGCCAGTTCCGTAACCTGTAACCGCTCTACCTCTTTGCGCCGCGATTGCACCTGGCTCGACCGCGTTCCCGCCGCGAAGCGCGCAATGAATTCGTTCAACTGCGCGATCTTTTTCTCCCGCTGCGCATTCTGCGTCTCGATCTGCGCACGAATCTGCGTCTTGGTCACGACCATGTCGTCATACGAGCCGGTGTAGGTGATGATCGTTTCGTAATCGATATCGGCAACATGCGTGCACACGCTGTTCAGGAAGTGCCGATCGTGCGAGATGACAATCAGCACGCCATCGTACGAGTTCAAAAACGCCTGCAGCCAGTGAATCGAATCCAGGTCCAGGTTGTTCGTCGGCTCGTCGAGCAGCAACGCCTGTGGATGCCCAAACAGCGCCTGCGCCAGCAGAACCCGCACCTTCTGGCCGCCTTGCAACTCGCTCATTTTTCTCTCATGCAATTCGTCGGGGATGTCGAGGCCTTGCAATAGAACCGCGGCGTCGCTCTCCGCCGTATAGCCATCTTCCTCGCCGACAATGCCCTCGAGTTCGCCCAGGCGCATCCCATCTTCATCCGACATTTCGGGCTTCTCGTAGATTCGGTCGCGCTCCTCCAGCGCCGCCCACAACCGCTTGTTCCCCTTGATGACAGTGTCGATCACTCGGAACGCGTCGAACGCAAACTGATCCTGGCTCAACACGCCGAGCTTTCGCGGGCGCACCACCGTGCCCTTCTGGGCGTCCATCTCGCCGGTCAGAATCTTCATAAAGGTTGACTTGCCGGCGCCGTTTGGGCCTGTTAAACCATAACGACGCCCCGGCGTAAACGCCGTTGAGACGTCATCGAATAGAACTTTTGCGCCGTAGCGCATGGACACGTTACTGACTGAAAGCATTGTTTCTCAGGGAACTGCGGGAAATTGCCTCAAAGGAGGGAGCGCAGTGCTGTTACTAGAATAACATGATGACTTGGTAAAGCCGTTCTGCAGCAACGCTTCGCAGGCTTTCGAATACGAAAATTTGCCGCTCCACCTGCCATCAATCACGGATTTCCTCATTACTCTGTATTCTGTGTATTCTCTGCGTCCTCTGTGTTGAACGTTTTTTTGGCATCCATTTCTTATGCTTTTGCGGTTAAATGCTTTTCTTAATACTCTACTGAACATCGAATTCGGAGATTCAGGAACGCGGAAGTCATGAACGCCCCGAACCCCTCTCACGTCGATCTGCAGGCCATCGCTCGCGAAGTCATGATCGAGCACGGCTTTGAACCTGACTTCCCGCCACCCGTTCAACAACAAGTTGCCACGCTTGAAAGGCAAATTCCGACCCCCGCGCCTAACGGGCAGATCCGCGACCTGCGCAACCTGCTCTGGTCGTCCATTGACAACGACACCTCCAAGGATCTCGACCAGATCGAGGTTGCCGAACAACTCTCCAGCGGCGACGTAAAGATTCTCGTCGGCATCGCCGACGTAGACACCTTCGTCGCCCGCGACACCGCGATCGACGCCCATGCCGCCAAAGAGACCACTACCGTCTATACCGGCGTCCAAAACTTCTCCATGCTTCCGGAGGTTCTCTCCACAGGCATCACCTCATTGCTCGAGAATCAAGACGCCTTCTCGATTGTGATCGAGTTCATCGTCACTAGCGACGGACATGTGAAGTCCAGCGATCTCTACCGCGCGATTGTCCGCAATAAAGCTCAGTTGACCTATAACGCAGTCGGCGGATGGTTCGAGGGCAGCGCTGCTCCGCCTCCCAAGGTCGCCGCTTCTGCCGACCTGCAGTCCCAACTCAAGCTGCAGAATCAGGTCGCCCAAGCGCTCAAAAAGCAGCGCTTCCTTAACGGCGCGCTGAACATTGAAACCATTGAGGTTCGCCCCGTAATCCTGAACGAAAAAGTTGTCGACGTGGTACGCCAGGAGAAGAATCCAGCCACTGACCTGATCGAGGATTTTATGATCGCCGCAAACGGCGTTGTCGCGCGCGCACTCGAGGAAGTCTCCTCGCTCCGCCGGATCGTGAAAACGCCGGAGCGTTGGGATCGTATTGTCCAACTCGCCGCGGAGCAGGGCGGAAAACTGCCGCCGCAGCCCGACTCGAAGGCTCTGAATGACTTCCTGACCCAACGGAAAGCCGCCGACCCCGATCACTTCGCCGATCTTTCGCTCGCTGTTATCAAACTCATGGGTCCTGGCCAGTATGTTCTCGAGCGGCCCGGCGATCCCTCCCAAGGCCACTTCGGTCTCGCTGTGCAGGACTACACACACTCGACAGCACCCAACCGTCGTTTCGCCGATCTGGTTACACAGCGTCTGGTCAAGGCCAGACTCGCCGGCCACGCAAATCCCTATGCCGACGGCGAGCTTGAATCGATCGCCACCAACTGCACCCAGAGAGAAGATGCCGCTCGCAAGGTAGAGCGCGAAATGACCAAGCGCATGGCCGCAGTCGCGATGGCCGGTCGCGTTGGCCAGACCTTTGACGCAATTGTTACCGGCGCGAGCTCCAAGGGAACCTTTGTTCGGATTCTGAACCCACGCGTGGAGGGTATGCTCGTGCAGGGACAGCAGGGACTCGACGTCGGCGATAATTTGAAGGTCAAGCTGCTCCGCACCGACGTACAACGCGGCTATATCGATTTCGCTCGTGCCTGAAGGGCTTGCACGAACCGGCCGGCGGCTTCGTGAGCTTGAACACTGAGCGCCGAACAGCGAGTACCGAACGCCGAACCCTACCCCCTTTTTTCTTCCAGTTCCCCCCACCTCTCAACCAACTGGTCCAACGTTCTTTGCGCTTTCTCGAACTCAGTGTGTGCCGCTACGAGCCGTGACGCATCGCTCATGATTGCCGGATCTTCCATGGCGGCCCTTTTCGCTTTGACCAAGTCTTCGGCTTCTGCGATCCGTTGTTCAATCGTGGAGTACTCACGAGCCTCAAGGTAGGAAAGCTTCTTCTTCAAAGTGGAGCCCATCGGTTGCTGCGCGGCCGCAAGACTTCTCGCGTCATTGCTCGCGTTTGCCGTTTGCTCTCGTATCCTGGCTTGCTGCCACGCCTCCCACTGCGAATAGTCAGCAAATCGCTCCGCTCCGCCCAACCCATCCAGGCCCAAAACGACAGTCGATACCCGGTCGAGCATGTAGCGATCGTGCGTCACGAGCACCAGCGCGCCGCCAAACTCCAGCAGGCTTTCCTCCAGGATCTCCAGCGTGGGAATGTCCAAATCATTCGTGGGCTCGTCGAGCAGAAGGACATCGGCGGGTTGCAGCATTAACTGCGCAATCAGCACCCGCGCCCGCTCGCCCCCCGAAAGCCGCCCTACGGGCTGATTCAACTGCTCGCCCGTGAACAGAAACCGCGCTGCCCACGATGCCACGTGAATCACGCGATCCTGGTAGACCACTGAATCGCTATCCGGAGCAAGGGCTCGCCGCAATGTCACATCCAGATCTAACGGTCGATTTTGGTCGAAATACACAATCCTCAACAAATCTGCTCTTTTGATTTCGCCCTCATCAGGGGATAACTCGCCGCGCAGTAGCCGCAGAAAAGTCGTCTTGCCGCTTCCGTTCGGGCCTACCAGGCCCACGCGCGTGCCGGCAGTGATCAGAAAATTCAATCTGTCGAATAACCTTTGACCGCCAATCGAATACCGAAGACCCTGCAAGTCCACAAGTCTTTTTGTCTGTCGGTCAGTTGCGGCGAAGTCGATCTTTGCGGTTGCAGCCCGTGTTCTTGCGTTCAAATCCGCGAGTTCGCCGATCAACTCATGCGCATTATCGATGCGTGCTTTGGATTTACTCGTTCTCGCCTTCGGGCCACGGCGCAGCCACTCGATTTCGGCATGAACGCGATTCTCCAGCGCTTCCTGGTGTTTCGCTTGCGAGTGCAGGAACTCTTCCTTCTTCACGAGAAACTCACTGTAGTTTCCGCGCACACGCAGTATGCCCTCCGGATACGCGCGGCTCAGTTCCGACATCTCCGTGGCCACGTTTTCAAGGAAGTATCGGTCGTGACTGACAACCACGCACGCGAAGCGTCCGGACTCCAATTCGTCCTCGAGCCACTCGATCCCAGCCAGATCCAGATGGTTCGTTGGTTCGTCCAGGAGTAACACATCCGCATTTTCGACCAGCGCCTCCACAATTGCCAACCGCTTCCGCCAACCTCCCGAAAGCGAGTCGGCCTTTGCATCGAAGTCGGCGAATCCAGCTCGTCCCAAAGTCTCTGCCATGCGATTCCCGCGCTCGTCCGGTGGGATGGAGACACGCTCCATCGCCTCTTCCACAACTCGGCGCACCGTTGCGCCCGAAGCAAAACGTGATTCCTGTTCCACGTAACTCATCCGGGTGCGTTTGCGTACTGCGAGATCGCCGGAGTCCGGCGACACGCGACCGGCAAGAATTCCCAAGAGTGTCGACTTTCCGGATCCGTTGGGGCCGATTAAACCAATCCGGTCGCCCTCTGCCACAGTGAACGACACGTTTTGGAACAGCGGATTCGCCCCGTAAGTCTTCGAAAGGGTTTGCGCGTTGAGAATAGGCGCCACGACGTGCATTTCCTGTTTGCATTTTGAGAATAACAGGAACCGCATGTCGTGCCAGATCGTGATACGCGGCCAATCGCGTGTGCGAGCTGTTCTCCCTGTGTACAATTTGCGCTGCCTCCTACGGCCCGCGAGACAGTTGTCGTGTCTGTTGTTCGAGAAAGGGGCTCGCGAGAACCGAGAGTGTCTTCAATCGCCGTCGCCAAAGACTATGACGCTGCTGAATTCTCCCCTAGCAGTCTTCTCTTTATCGTTCTTGACCCTATGGCTCTCCGCTCAGATCGGAGACGTGATCCGGCGGTACAACTCTGCGGTCGTGGTACTCTGTGGAGCCTCGGGAGGGCCTATGAAGCGTTCTTGGGCTGTCGCGGTCTTGGCAATCTTGGTTTGTATTGATATCGCATGGATGACGCGCGTCCGCACGGTGACGGCCGCCCATCCGTCCGTCGACTCCCATACGCTCAGTCCACTCGAGCAGCAGTTAATTTCCTTCGAGAAGGCCATTCCCGAAGCACAGAAGCGACACGACATCGACTTTTACAAACACACGCTTACCGATGATTTCGTCGCGGTCGGTACTGACGCCAAGCTTCACGCGAAAGAAGAAATTCTCGAAGACCTCCGTTCCACCGACCTCGTCGAGTATCGTCCGTATGACATCCAGGTGGTCCAGCTCAATGATGGCGCCGCTGTCGTTACCTACGACGTCATCATTCAGATGTCACGTTACGACGAAGACATCCCTCGCTACCAGCACATCAGCTCCATCTGGGTGAAGATGGGTGATCAGTGGAAGCTGAAATTTCAGCAGGCCACCGCCGCCCAATGAAGAACCTGGAGGACAACTGCCCTCGGCAGTCCTGCCGATGACCCGATCTTCGATGATCAGATCAATGCCGACCAGGCTACTCGCGACTCGTTACTCGCAACTCGTGTCCCGCCATTTATAATCTCCAATCCGGCCTCCGGAGACATTCCAATCAGAGAAGGGACACTTTGCTCGACTTCCTAGGCGACCTGCGACGTACACATATGTGCGGGGCTCTCCGCACCGCCGATGCCGGCAAGAAAGCCGTGCTTATGGGATGGGTCAACCGCCGCCGCGACCTCGGCGCTATCATCTTCGTCGACGTTCGCGACCGCTCCGGCGTCACCCAAGTCGTCTTCAGCGGCGAGCGCAATGCTGCCCTCCACAAAAAAGCCGAGCTGCTGCGTAACGAGTACGTCGTTGCCGTCATCGGCACCGTCAAGTTGCGCGACGCCGATACCGTCAACCAGAACATCCCCACCGGCGAGGTCGAACTTGTCGCCGACGAACTCCGCATCCTCAACGAGGCCAAACACCCGCCCTTTCTCCCTAGTGACACGGCCCTGGCCAACGAAGAGATGCGCCTAAAGTACCGTTACATCGACCTGCGCCGCGATGCCATGCAGTTCAACATCGAACTGCGTCACAAGGTTGCGCTCGCCATCCGCGACTACCTCGCCTCGCAGGGTTTCTTCGAAATCGAAACGCCTTTCATGACCCGCTCCACGCCCGAGGGCGCGCGTGACTACCTCGTTCCCAGCCGCGTTCAGCCCGGAACCTTCTACGCTCTGCCGCAGTCGCCGCAACTCTTCAAGCAGATCCTGATGATCTCCGGCTTCGATAAGTATTTTCAGATCGTCCGCTGCTTCCGTGACGAAGACCTGCGCGCGGACCGCCAGCCCGAATTCACCCAGATCGATCTGGAGATGTCATACCCGCAATCCGAGCGCGTCTGGGAAACGGTTGAGGGCTTTCTCACCGCGGCTTTCAAGGCAGCTGGCTACGAGATCAAGACACCCTTTCCGCGCACGGATTACGACGATGCCATCCGGCAATACGGGATCGACAAACCAGACCTTCGTCTGCCCGCGTTCGCTAACGTGCGCGACTGTTTCAGTGCCGATGATCTCGAACAACTCGCCATTAACAAAGATCTCCCGGTCGTCGCCATTCGCACTCCCGGCGTCGGTGAACTCTCGCGCAAGGAGCGTGACGACATCAAGCCGATGTTCATCTCCAAGGGCGGCGCTCGTGTCTTCGAGGACTTCAAGCGCATCGAGAACAAGTTTCCTGAAGCTGCAGCGAAGGTGCGTCAGAAATCGGGTGCCGCTCCCGACGATCTCATCGTCCTCGTGGTCGGCTCCACGCAGTCCGGCAAAGATGATCATCCCGCCCAGAAGCGCAAGGTCACTCCTGCGGAATTAGCCGTCTATGCATCTGCCGGCCTTCTTCGCGTCGCACTCGGCCAGAAGTATGCCGCCAAGCACGGATTGTTCAAGCGCGGGGATTTCCGTTTTCTATGGGTCACGAACTTCCCGATGTTCGAATACGACGAGACCGAGCGCCGCTGGGTGGCTGCGCATCATCCGTTCACATCGCCACACGAAGAAGATATGGACAAGCTTGAATCTGATCCGGCCATGGTTCGAGCGCTCGCGTACGACGTTGTCCTCAACGGCACGGAACTCGGGTCGGGCTCGATTCGTATTCATCGCCAGGACATTCAGCGACAGATTTTTCATGCCCTTGGCATGACCGAAGAAGAAGCCAAATCGCGCTTCGGATTCTTCCTCGAAGCTCTCGAATACGGCACGCCGCCGCACGGCGGCATCGCCCTTGGGCTCGATCGCATCGTGATGATTCTCGCCGGAGCCGACAGCTTGCGCGAAGTGATCCCGTTCCCGAAGACAGCTGCCGCAAAGGACTTGATGGTCGATGCGCCGACTCCAGTCAGTGCGGGACAATTGCGCGACCTTGGCATTGGAATCACGAAAAAATCGCAGTAGCCGAACACCGAATACCTGATACCTGACACCCCGGACCTGACACCTGCTTTATGACCCGCATCGACAAATGGCTGTGGGCGGCGCGTTTCTTCAAGACGCGTTCGATGGCTGCGCGGGCTTGCGAACTCGGACGCATCCAGTCCAACCAACAACCTGCCAAGCCGGCGCGGGAAGTTCACGTCGGCGATATGCTTCAAGTCAGAACCGAAGGCGGAGACTTCGAGGTGGAAGTCCTCCAACTGAGTGACATTCGTGGACCCGCCGCTGTTGCGCAAACGCTCTATCGGGAAACCGAAGCCAGCCGAGAATCCCGACGCAAAGTGGCGGAAGAACGGAAAGCCACGATGCATTTCACGCCCGCGCCGGTGAGCCGCCCCTCCAAGCGTGACCGCCGGAAGATCAACCAGTTTCGCGGACGCCCCTGACTTGCGCCCGATCGCGCTGTAAGACGATGGAAAGAGGCCGAACGGCTTTGGCATGGCAAGCGATCCTCACGCCTGCCATTCTCGGGTTGAGCGAAAGCCGTTCCTTCACTACAATCCACCGCACCCGCGTCTCACAGCCCAGGTTCCTCGGAAGACTCTCATGACACGATGCATGATCCGCGCTGCTCTTTCCCTGTTCGCCTGCTTCGAGCTCCTAGTGTTTATCGGCGGTGCCCGCCAGGTGAACGCCGCCGAAAAGGAAGACCTGACTCCGCTGCTGCTCAGCGTGGCCGATGCACCGGCGCCATTTACCGGTTCCAACGGGCGGACCCATCTTGCCTACGAACTATGGATCACCAACTTCAGCAGCGGCGATGCAAACATCGAAACCGTGGAAGTGCTGGGCGACGGATCCGTCCTGCACAAAATGGACGCTGCCGAAATTTCGCGGCGACTTCAGCCCGCGGGCATGCGCCAATCGGTAGAAGTGCTGTCAAAGAGCTCGCAAGCGCTACTGTTCATCCATTTCGACTTGGCACAGGGAGCGAGCGTTCCTCGGCAGCTCTCGCATCGCGTCACAGCGCGTTTTGCAGCCGCACCTCCAGGCCATCAGGAACTGACCGAGCAAGGAGGAGCGATCTCCGTAGACGCCCGACCCATTTTGCGCATCGGCCCACCTCTGGCCGGAGAGAACTACGTTTCGGCCGACTCGTGCTGCGATGCGACGCGTCACACGCGCGCCGCTCTGCCCGTGAACGGGCGTGTGTGGCTTGCGCAACGGTACGCGGTGGATTGGGAACAACTCGACAAGGACCACCGCATCTATTCCGGCCCGCGCGAGAAACTGGAGAGCTACACGATCTTCGGGAAGCCGGTTCTTGCAGTTGCCGATGCAACCGTGGCTTCGGTCACGGAAGGCCAGCCGGAACAGACCCCCGGGAAATATCCGACCGACATCTCGCTCGATGCGGCCGACGGGAACTCCGTCGTCCTGGACCTCGGAGAAGGTCACTACGCACTTTATGCCCACATGCAGCCCGGAAGCATTAAAGTCCGGCCAAATGACATAGTGAAGCGAGGACAGGTACTGGGCCTGGTGGGGAACACCGGCAACTCCGTCGCGCCCCACCTGCATTTTCAGCTGGTGGATGAACCGTCTTCGCTGGCCTCGAATGGCATGCCATATGAAATCGATGGCTTTCAAGTGACCGGCCAAACTCCGGGCACAGAGGCATTTGATCACGCGGAAGAGACTGGTACTCCGCTCGCGATCGCGCCCGTCAGTCCTCCGCAATCCGTATCCAACGGTCTGCCACTCGACCAGCTAGTGATCGCCTTTCCGGCCGTGCACTAGGCGGTCAGTATCTATGTGGCCTCGATCTCCACCTGTCAGCGCACGGCAAGCGTGTAGCCGGTCTGCGCCTTGGAAATGTCATACACGCCAAAATCGCAACTGAATATGGTCCAGGCTTCGCTCGTGTCAGCCGCGTTAGTGGTCGAAGTCCAGTAGCACTCGCTCGGCACGAAGCTGCCGAAAATCGGTGCCTGATAAAGTGTCTGGGTGGCCTTCCACGTGTAGCTCTGGTTGAAGAAGTCGGCGTGGTTGGTCTCCATGCGGTCCGAGAGACTGAGCATCTCCTGCCGGTTGGGCATCCTCCAATTGCCCGGGACAGAGCCGTCGGTGAGGCCGCACTGGCCGCTGGCGAGCGTATTCACGGCAGCGATCGCGTTGGACCACGTCTGGCGAATGCAGTCCGCCTGCTTCAGCCAGATCAGACCGGTCATGGTATCGGTGAGCGTCCCGTTTCCATTGTCGATCCATCGTGGGTAGGTAAGCGGCACGCCCGTCTGCAGGCTGCCGTCGTCGCCCGGCAGATAGGATACGTACATCCCCGTCGCTTGCAGTTGGATGGTGCCGCCAGTGGTTCCTTTGACCGCCCAGACGCCATTGTTGGCGGCCGCTTTCACGTTGGAGCTGGAGTCGTTCATGTACCGGCCATCGCTGAGGCGAATCGTCCAGGCTTTCGGGGAGCCGCCTTCGCCTCCGAAATAGCTTGTCGAAGTCCAGTAGATGCCGTTGGAGACGCTGCTGAATGGGTTCCCGGTGCTTAGGGCGGGAGCGCTAGCCGAGACATCGATCAGGCTCTCCAGTTCGTTGAGGTTCGGAAGTCGCCATTTTCCTGTGCTAGATCCGTCGCTAAGGCCACACGTCCCATCCGCTAGCTGAGTTACATCGGTTATGGCGTTGGACCATGTGGTTGGACTGAAGCAGCCCGCATCCTTAAGCCAAACCAGTCCAGTCAGATGGTCGGTCACCGTTCCGTCCTGGTTGTCGGTGAAGCGAATCGCCGGCCAGGCGACGCCCTTCGATTGCGAAGCATCGTCGCCGTTCGCGTAGCTCTCGGTTTGTCCGGTACGGGCCAGTGTGACCAGCGGATTCGAGCCGTCGTAGACGGTGAAATTTCCCCCGGCGAGCGAATCGTTGGGCAGCGCAACATAGTCGATGACCGTGAAGTAAATGGCGATGTCGGTAACGCCATTGCCTACGAATTGTCCGGTGTAGTCGAAGCGAGTAGCCTTACCGGTGCCTCCCGCCGAAGGATAAAAGCCGTAACCCGGCTTGGTCGCCCAGAACTGATATTCGCCCGGGACGTTGCCAGAGGTTTGCAAACCCGTAAAACTATAGTTCCCATTCGCATCCGTGGTCGTTGTCTGGTAAATCACGTTGGAATTGGTAAGGAAGGCGGTCACCTTCGCACCCGGTAAAGGCGCGCCCTTGAATGTGATTGTGCCCGAAACCGAATCGGTCGGCAGGGGATCGACATTAGAATTTCCGCCGCTACTATTGGCGCTGCCTCCGCAAGAACTCAGCAGACCTACATAGATCATCACGAGGAAGAATCTCAGTTGGCGCATCGGCACTCCCCCTTGGAATCGAATCTCCCTTAAGGGAGATCGGCGAGTGACCGTGGATGATTAGGATTCAATGTGCAGATTCTGCGTGAAAGTAATGCCGGGAAGAGGACAGAAGTAATGGAGAGAATTCCGCTTGATGTCGGCGTGCTTGCGACACGACACGGTCCTCTTAGGAAAGCCGCACGCCAGCCTTCTGCCGGATCAGTTCTTCGATCTTGTGCAAGACCTGATCCTCCGAGAGTTGAGTGGAGTCGATCGTAATGGCATCCGCTGCCGCGGCGAGTGGCGATACTGCCCGCGTCCGGTCTCGCAAATCGCGCTCGCGAAGTTCGGCAGCCATCGATTCCGCCGATGGACCTTTGATCCGGTTCTGATCGAGCCGGCGTTGCTCGCGCACGACGGGGTCGGCATCGAGAAAAATCTTCAGATCAGCGTGTGGGAAAACCTTGGTCCCGATGTCGCGTCCTTCCATGACCACGCCGCCTTGCTTGCCCATCTCCTGCTGGCGCGCCACCATCCATTCCCGCACAGCCGGGTGTACGGAAACGCGCGACGCTGCTTCGGTCACGTCCCGATCGCGTATTCGCGTGGAGACGTCCTTCCCGTCGAGCAGCACCCGATTTCCGCCAATCGTCGGCTCGAGGCTGATGCGGGCGCCTTCGGCAAGCTTGCGCAGCGCTCGTTCATCGTCGAAGGAAAGGTCCCATTCGATCGCCTTTAACGCAAGGGCGCGGTACATGGCGCCGCTTTCGAGATTGGTATAGCCGAGTTTGCGTGCCAGGCGCGAGGCGATCGTGCTCTTTCCCGCGCCGGCGGGGCCGTCGATGGCAATAATCAATTTATTCGATGGAGTCGCGTCCATTTGGAAGTGAGACAGGGGATATAAGGCGATTCAGATTACCAGAAGCTCGCGCGCGAACGCACGCGCGAAAGCTAGCCCCGTCGAGGCATTCCGGCGGACTTTGCGGCAGGTTTCACGACTGGGGCGCGCGGGGGTGTAACCTGGATCAGCGATCGTCCGCCGACATGGGCGAAACTCAACTCGCGGGCGCCGAGTAGGGCCTTGATCGCTTCCTTCACTCGAGAGCGGGGAACAATATTTCCGAAGAACGATTCGACTTCGGATTGATCGGCGGCCACGACACAATCCAGATACTTGGTGAGGAGTGCGGAGAGAGCTTCACCGACCGAGAGGCTGATGCCTTCGCGGACCGCGTCGGGCGCCCAGCGGTACAGCACATCCCAGAACGCGCCTTCGCCCGCTTTGTAATCGACGCGCGTGATGCGCAGCTTGGACCACAGTTCAGCGAGCGCACGGTCAAGAGCGGCTTCCGAGACGCTTCCGCCCAGGGTTTCTATTAGCTTTTGCTTCGAGACTGGTCCATCGCGCCGGATTGCTTCATAAGCATCGCAGGCCAGTTGGGAATATTCCGAACGCGGACCCGCTTTCGGTGCCTGCCGGGGATTTCGCTCTCCCACTAACGCATAGAAAAACGGGAAGACGGACGCAGCCAGCAGAAACGCGTTGTTCTCATCGAACAGGCTTGCTTCGAACGCCGCTCGCTCGCGCAGCAGGCGGACCATCAACTCTTTAGCATCCAGTGCACGCTGATCGGCAAACACGTGTTGCCAGGTAGGCAGGCGATCGTCAGCCCCGACGAATGCCCCAACGAAGGTCGGCACAAGGACTGGTGGCCGCACCGGATAAAGCAAGCAGAAACCCGCGGACTCGACGAAGGTGCGCGCGTCTTCGATCGTTCGCACAGTGCTTCCGTCGAGATGCCATTTTTGCTCCCGGGCCTGCTGTAGTTCCGATTCGGTCATGGACTGATTAGAACATACTCGGGCTACGAGGTTGGCGAGAGCACTTAGCATTCATCATTCAGCCGTTGGCACTTAGCAGTTAGCCGTTGGTCTCTGGCATGCCGAATGAGGCGAAAACTGAGTAAGCCAAACCGCGATTAATTGCATAGGAGGTGAAGTCGGGTCTTTGCACACATGAACCCAAGGAACGGTTGTTTTTCACAGGTCGAGCGGAATTACGCACATCAAAATTGCGGATGTCAGCGGCCGCGCGATGACCGCAGATTGCTTAATGCTGGACACCAAATGCCAAATGCCAAATGCCAAATGCCAAATGCCAAATGCCAAATGCCAAATGCTAGATTCTCTTGAAAGCCTTTTGAATGTCTTTCATCGAGTACCGCAAAACAACCGGTCTGCCGTGCGGACAGCTGAAGGGAAACGCGGTCCGCGCCAACTCCGAGAGCAGCCACTCCATCTTGTTGCCCTCGAGCAGCATGTTGACTTTGATCGCAGCATGGCACGCGATCGACGCGGCAATGCGCGTGCGGATCGTCTCCAGGTTGAGTTTCTGTTCCTCGCGGGAAAATTGTTCGAGCAGCTCATGAAGCATGTGCTCAACTTGTGGGCCCTCAACGCCGGCAGGCGCTACTTTGACCGCGAGACTGCGGGTGCCGAACGGCTCCGCCTCGAACCCGTTGCTTGTTAGCTCGTCGGAGATTTCGGCGAAGACCGCCTGCTGGGCGGGTGTAAGTTCGAGAATGAGCGGCATCAGCAGGCGCTGGCTCTCCACGCCTTTCGTGGCGCGCTGCTTCAGGACCTTTTCGAACAGCACGCGCTCGTGAGCGACGTGTTGATCGATGATCCAGAGCCCTTCGTGGTTCACGGCAAGGATGAATGACTCGCGTATCTGCCCTAGCGGCTTGAGCGTAGCCAGCGACAGGGCAAGCTGGCTGGGCGCCTCAGCCTCTTCCGGAAATGCCGGCGTGCAACCATCATCGGGGACAAAGTTCGTAGCCGCCACCTGACTCTGCAACAGGTCGATCTCGTTTGAGCGTTCGGCCGTCGCCGGTCGCGCGAGTGAGACCGCGGCATTTGCGTCGACTTCGATGCCGCCGGCGAATCGAAACCGCTCTGTGATGGGCGGCGCAACAGGTACCTGGAGCGCGAATCCGCCCGCCTGTGGAGGCTGGTAGAGACTTCTCCAGGCCGCGGAAGCGGTCGACTGGGCACCCGGAGTCAGCAAGGGAGACGCGCTCGGGTGCGTGTGAATCTCCGAAACGAACTGCGGAACCGGACGTGCCTTCATCAGCGCTGCCCGAATCGAGTCGCGTACGAAATCGTGCACCACAGTCTGCTGGCGGAAGCGGACTTCGGTCTTCGAGGGATGAACGTTCACATCGACTTCCGCTGTCGGCATCTCCAGAAACAGCAATACGACGGGGAAGACGGTCGGCGGCAGGATGTTCCGATAGGCTTCGATGATGGCATGTTGCACGAGCCGGTCGCGGATAAGACGTCCATTCACGAAGATGTAGATGGAACTCCGATTCAGCTTCTGAATCTCGGGCTTCGACACGAAGCCGTGAACGCGGACCTCGCCCGGCTCTTTGGGTTCATCGTCCTCCTCTGTGCGGCGCCAAGGCGGCGGCTGCGGCAGCCCGATATGCGACAGTGGTTGCACGGCCGCGATGGGCAACAACTGGTCCAGCACTTCCTTCCCGAACACCTGGTAGACGCGGTCTCCATAGCCCGCCACGGGAGGCGCCACCAGCATGGCGTTGGTTGCCGAATGCAATTCGAAGTGCTTGTCAGGATGGGCGAGCGCGTAATGCGTGACCAGCGAAGCGATGTGCGAGAGTTCAGTCGATTCGGATTTCAGAAATTTCTTGCGAGCCGGAGTATTGAAAAAAAGATCGCGGATCGTGATCGACGTGCCCACCGGCAGGCCCGCTTCTTCGACTTTGAAAATCTTTCCGCCGTTGATTTCCACGACGGTTCCAGCCGCGTCCTCGGCCGCATGAGTCTCGAGGCGCAGGCGCGACACCGAGGCGATTGACGGCAATGCTTCGCCGCGAAACCCGAGCGTCGAGACGTTCAGCAGATCCTCTGCATTCTTCAGCTTCGACGTGGCATGGCGTTCGAAAGCCAGAAGCGCGTCATCGCGCACCATGCCGCAGCCGTTGTCGGTGATCTGGATGAGTTTCTTCCCCCCCGCCTCGATCTGTATGCGAATGCGCGTCGATCCAGCATCCAACGAGTTCTCCAGAAGCTCTTTCACGACCGACGCGGGACGTTCAACGACTTCGCCCGCGGCGATCTTGTTGGCGACAGCTTCCGAGAGAACGTGAATTTTGCCCATGATGAGTCGTTTGGCTCAGTCGTGAATTCTGGCGTTTCCAGTGACAATGATCCCAGCGCCAGCTTCGTCAGTGTCTCATGCCTTCCGCATGCATCGCCGGCCTTTGAAAGCGTCGTGTCTTCTCGGCAGACCAACGCTCTCAGGCTTGTTTCACCTTGTAGTGCCGTCTGGCTCAGTTCTAGAATAGCGGCCTCGGTGGGGAGGCCTATGGTTTCGCGCAAAATCGTTCTCGTTCTGATCGCCATCGCATTTTGCGGGACGTTTTTGGGAGCCGCTCCGCAAACTCCGAATTCGTCTCCGACGCAGACTCCGGCTTCGACTCCGCCTCAGGCTTCGACCTCACCGCAAACCTCCAGCTCGCCTCAAACCCCGCCGAGAGACGTCACCTTCAACCGCGATGTTGCTCCCATCTTTTTTAAAAACTGCGTAGTGTGCCACCGGCCTAATGACATTGCTCCCATGTCGCTTCTCACCTACAAGGATGCGCGGCCGTGGGCGCGGTCGATTCGTGAGGCCGTTGTGCAACGCCGCATGCCTCCATGGCACGCTGACCCGAAAGTGGGCGACTACCTCAACGATCCCCGCCTGAGCGACGCCGACATCGCGATCATCGACACCTGGTTCCGCACCGGCGCAAGGGAAGGCGATGCCAAGGATCTGCCGCCCGCTCCAAAGTTGAGCGAAGGATGGCACATCAAACCCGACATCGTCTTCCCGATCCCCGAGTTCGCTGTGAGTGGCGCCAGTCAGGACGAATACGAGTACATCTACGTGCCTACCAACTTCACCGAGGACAAGTGGATCCAGGCCGCCGAGGTGCTTCCCGGTGACCGGCGCGTCGTGCATCATGCGACCGTGTCAGTGATCGAAGCTGACAAGGTTGCGAAGGAAGAGGAAGAAAACACCAAGGCCGACGCGGGCGTCGACAAGTATCACTACCGCACCGGCAAACTTTTACACCTGCGGCCGGACGCGCCGGTCGCGGACGATGGCTGCTCGTATCCGACTGGGGGCGGCGTTCCCGGCAAATTGTCCGGATACTTGAATGTCGTTCCCGGCATCTACCTGCCCGGACACCTGGCCGAAACCCGGCCTGCGGGCTACGCGTTACGCATTCCCGCGGGCGCTTACCTGCAGTTCCAGATCCACTACAGCAACCGCACCGGGGAAGACGTGAAAGATACGACCAGCATCGGGCTCGTCTTCGCAAAGGAACCGGTGAAGCACGAGATCAGCCAATACGAGATCTGGAACAACCTCTTTCTCATTCCCCCGAACGATGAAAGTCATCGCGTGACGTCGTGCTTCACGCTGCCCAAAGACGTTATCGCTCTCGCCTACACCGGCCACATGCACTTCCGCGGCAAGAGCATGATGACCGAGGCGATCTATCCCGACGGCCGGCACGAAGTCATCATGAACGTGCCTCACTACGATTTCCGCTGGCAGGAGACGTATTTCCTCAAGCACCAGGTTTTCATGCCGAAAGGCACAAAGCTGATCACGACCGCCTACTTCGACAATTCGATGAATAACATTCAGAATCCCGACCCGTCGAAAGCCATCCGGTGGGGAGAGCCCAGCGACGAAGAGATGATGGGTTTCTGGCTCCAGTTCGCCGATCCAAAAGACGTGAGCGAGAAGTCCGCCGTTGCGCAGAATTAGTTACGCAGAAATTAATTGACGCGGAAACTTTGTACCCGCCTCATTAAAGAAGTCATCTCGCAGGTCGTTTTTGGATGTAAATCGGTTTTGAAATCGCTATGGCTTCGCCGGCTGCGAAAAATGTGGTTTGTATCAGGGCGCCGCTTCAGCGGCGCCGTTAGCAGGCAATATCAATGCCCCTTTAGGGGCTGAGGTCACTCTCTCAGTTTTTCCGCAGACTGTTTAGCCGTCGAGGGTCAGCCGATCTTAGCTTTTCTTGTTTTCGTGGATTTGCCTTGGAGTTCTGACCTGATGGAAGGACTTCGGAGTCCAAACATGCCAGTCACGCGACGCAAGTTTCTCATCACTGCTGCGGCCGCTGCATCGGCCCCGGTGTTCCTGCATGCGACCGACAAGTCAGGAAGCAAGGCTCCCATTCTCGGCGACGGCGATCACCGTTACGAAGCCATCCACGATTGGGGTCAATTGCCGCGCACAATTCGATACGGAAATACGCACGGCGTCTGTGAGGATTCCCAGGGCAACATCTATATCCATCACACGGTTCATGCCGGAAGCGAGAGTGCAGACACCATGGTGGTCTTCGATGCCAAGGGCAAGTTCGTGCGCTCCTGGGGTCGGCAATTCAAGGGCGGCGCCCATGGACTGACCATCCGCAAAGAGGGCAGCGAGGAATTTCTGTATCTCTGCGATTACGAGCACGGCATCGTAACCAAGCGCACTCTGAAAGGCGAAGAAGTATTCACGCTCGGCTACCCCGCGGAATCCGAGGCCTATAAGCCCAAAGACCAAACCTCGACCGTTCCCTATCGTCCCACCAACGTCGCCATCGCTCCCAACGGAGATATCTTCGTGGGCGACGGGTACGGCTCAAGCTTTATCAACCAGTACAACCAGCACGGCGAGTTTCTCCGTACCTTCGGCGGCCTGGGAAAAGGCGACGATCAAATCGATTGTCCCCATGGCCTCTGGGTCGACTTACGCGGAGACGTCCCACTGCTCGTTGTGACCGACCGCGGCAACAGCCGCTTGCAGCGCTTTAGCCTCGACGGAAAACATGTGGACAGCATTGCCGGAACGACGAAGATGCCGTGTAATCTGCACGAGCGGAACGGCGACGTTGTCATCCCCGATCTTCTCAGCAAAGTTGTAATTCTGGATCGCAATAACAAGGTTGTCGCCACTCTCGGAGAGGGCGAATATTCCAAGCAGGAATGGAGTGCGGTGCGCAATCAGGGCCCAGGAACTTTTTCTCCCGGCCGATTTGTTTGTCCGCACGGTGCCTGCTTCGATCACGAGGGCAACGTCTTCGTCGTCGAGTGGGTCGAGGCCGGAAGAGTGACCAAACTGCGCCGAGTCACGTAGATCGCTTACTCGCACCGCGGGTAACCACGGGATAAGACTAACCTTCGCCACTGGTCAATCCTTAGCGGGCTTGCGGTCTTCGTCACCGGTACACACTTGGCAACCCGAACACCCTGTCATCCTGAGCGAAGTGAGCCAAAGGCGAACGCAGTCGAAGGACCCCGTGTTCCTCAATGCCACCAACGGCCTCCGCAGGAATTCTCCCATGACGCCGGTCGAATTTGCAGTCCTTAGCTTGATCGCGGCTGCGTCGATCCACGGCCATCTTACGAATCCGCTGACTGTGGCTCGCTCCCCAATCTCTCGATCACCTGCTGCGGCTTCGGAGTTGTTGTAATCACGATCACGCTCACAAGAACGAATAGCGTTCCCATGATTGTGCGCGGGCCGATCGTCTCGCCTCCGAGAAAATATCCAACCAGCACTGCGATCACAGGATTCACGTACGCGTACGTGCCCACCTTGGTCGGCGACTCGTGATGAATCAGCCAGACGTACGCAGTAAACCCGATGATCGACCCCGCCACGATCAAGTACCCGAGCGAAAGCCATGCCGCTCGCGAGACGGCCTGGATGTGAAATCCCCGGAATTCCCCCAATACTGCAGCCGCCAGCGTAAGAAACACTCCGCCAGCCAGCATCTGGACGCCGGAACTCATCGTCTTGGCGGCCGGAAGCGGCAGCTTGCGCGTGAGCGCTGACGCCACCGACCAACTAACGGAAGCCACCACGAGAGCGATCGGACCGCTCGTTTCGATCGGCGCCTCGCCGAAGCTCAGCGACCGGCTGACCAGCACCGCGACACCGGCCATGCCGACAAGAAGAGCGAAGGCGAGCCTCATCGTGAGGCGCTGCGTCCGAAGAATAAAGATTTCCGACAGCGCCATGAACGCCGGGATCATCGCCATCATGACCGCTGCGATACCGGAAGGCACGCGCTTCTCTGCCCAGAACAAAAGACCGTAGTCGAAGACGAAGATCAAAATGGCGAGCAAGGAAGCAGAAGACCACTCCCGCAACAAAGGCGTGGGAGTTCCCTTGAATCGCATCCATAAAAACAGAACGACGCCGGCAATCAGGAACCGCATGCCCGCAAGCAGGAACGGCGGTACCTCGCGGACGCCGACGCGAATCGCCAAAAACGTCGAACCCCACACGAAGTAGATGATCGCGAACGCGACCAGCACCTTCCACGTGGGGGCTTTGGCGACTGGTTCCATGGCACGGCCTGATGCTGATTAGATCAACAGAAACGGCCGCCGGCAGGAATCTCCGTTATTAAAAGTTTTTATGAGGCTATAAGGGGATTCCGTTGCAAAATTCCAGCGCCCCTAGTTCTCCGTGGGCGCCGAGTTTGAGTTGCTCGGCAACTTCGGAGGCGTCGGTGGCTGAGGCATGGACCGGTGGCCCTGCCCCTTCGGCGGTGCCGGCGGCTCGGGAGGACTCGGCGGTGTCGGCGAAGCACGACGAATCGAAATCGTCCCGTGCTCACTGTTCAGCACGATGTGGCTGGCGCCGTTGCCGATGGTTCCCGACAGGCTCCCCTGGTTGTCGTCGTTCTTGGGCTGAAGCTCGGAGAACTCCGACGAGATTTCAGATCCGCGACTGCGCGCGTCGACCTTGAAGCCCATCTTCTCTGGAACTCCGACAGTGATGTCCCCATTCCGGTTGTCGATCTGGACGTTCCCCGCCGACTTCAGTTGCAGATCCACGGGGCTGTTCGCATTTTCGATGCGCGCATCGCCGGCCACGCCTTCCAGCGTAATGTCCTTCGACCGCGTACTCAACCGCAACGGCCCCGCCAGGTCGCTTCCATGGAGAGAGTCAGAATCCAGATCCAAATCTCCATTCAACCGGGCGAACTCCAGTTCCGTGCGCGCCGATTTGAAGCCTACCGCTTTCGCGACGCGCGACAGCTTCACGCTTTGAATCTCGCCATTCAGTCGGGCCGCGCCTTTGATGTCCGTCAGCGTGACGTCATCGCCGCGTCCTTGAATCGTGACATCGCCCGAAACCTGCGAAATGCGCGCCGATCCGTGATCCAGGTTCAGATTGATATTGCCGTTGATGTCATCGGCATTGACGTCACCGTGCTGGCTCGAAATGTCGACAGCGCCGTCGCGACCGTTCACGACGATCTCTCCACGCTGCGTGGAAATCGTCACCGGAGCCTTGCGCGGAATCTCGAGATTCAGGTCAGCCGAGATTGGGTGGTTGCCTGCCCCCCGAGTGTTTGCGCTGATGGTTACCAGGTTGCCGCTCACGTTGATCTGCGGTTTGGTGGCGTCGTTCCACTTGTCCGCATCGGACTTGCTCTCGGAACGGATTTTTTTCTGAACGGTCAGATGAATCTGATTGTCGGTGGATTCAGTGACGTTTACCGCGCCGCGGTCATTCACGATCTTCACGCTCGCACCCGCGGGCAAGGCTTGCGTCATTGAAGGCAAGTCGTCGTAGGTGTACGTGCTCCCGATACCGGGAATTTCCACGCCGTCGATGTCGAGTTGATCGCCGACTTCCTTCCAATCCACGCGTGACATCTGGCTGGCTGAAAGGCCGGCGATGATCAGGACGATCAGCAAAAACACGCCCCCAGCGCCGATCCCCGGCGCTTGCTGGCCCTCTTGCTTCGCACGCTGATGTTCAACCAGCTTCAACACGCCCCACAGGATCAGCAACAGCGGCCAGTAGTGCGCGAAGAGAACACCCAGCCTTCCCCAGGAGATCAAATGCATGTTGCCGAGCAGGAAGATCAGTCCGACGATGATCAGGACCATCGGTCCCGCCATCGAGCGGCGCCGTCGCGGAGGCGCAACCACGGGGCCGCTAGACATGGTTCACCTCGCTCGATGACTCGCTTTGAGCCTGTAGATCTTGCGTCGGAACAGCACCCGTAGGCGGCAGATTGGGCGGCAGCGTAGGCGGTCCGCCGATATGTCCAGCCTCCGATGCATTGCTTTGCAGCAGTTTCACTGCGCCGATTACGAGCAGAATTAGCGGCCAAGTGTGCTCAAATCCCGGGCCGTGCAGGTTGTCCATCAGGAAGAGCACGCCGATGGTGATCATGATCGACGGCCACATGATGCAACGCATCTTGCAACGATCGCACGTGCATGCGAGGCCTTCGGTGCCGAGGAGTCCCCAACGTTTCGCAAACAGCCATCCGCCAAAAGCAATCAGAATCACGGGCCAGAAACGGTCAATGCCAAATCCCAGCCATCCCTCGGTGTGCAGCAGAAACAGCACGCCGAGAGCGATCAGGATCACTGCGCCCGTGGGAATACTGTTCCGATGTTTCACATCAGGGGGCGCGCTTGCCGGCGGAAAACTGGCGGTGCCGCCGGGCTGCCCAAGCGATGCTGCCGCACCCGCAGGCCGCCCCGGGTGCACGGTCGGACCGAACATGCGCTCGAATCCGAAAGGATCGGGCACCGGTTGTCCTAGTTCGATCGCGTGCGCCGTCTTGTAGGCGTCAAATACCAGGTAAAAGAAATACGCGAAGAACACCGGGATCATGATGGGGCCGAAGTGATCCGCCATCCAGATCATGCATACGAACGCCATCACGTGGATGAAGCCCTTCATGAACTGGCCGTTGTACATCGCTCCGACGCCCGGAATGAATCCAAGCACGGCCGCTAAGCCTGGGCTGGGCAGGCGTTCGCCCGAGTACGCGGCATTGGGCGCGCCCGTGGTTCCGGGCGTGACGGGAGTTGTGGGCAGAGCCGTACCCAGCCGCTCGGCAAGGCAAGGCTCGCAGAAAATTGTCCCGCGCACATCGCGGGAGCATTCGGCGCACAGCGGCTTCCCGCAGGTGCGGCAGTAGGCCACTGCTGCAACTGTGTTGTGCGTGGCGCAGTTCATACGAATCTCCTGGTCGTGGTCACCGACACGGCAGGTGTTCGATCCGGCAACGATGCCAGAACCGGCTGGTTCTCGTCGCGGCTGTAGTTTCTCTCCTGTCTGGGCTCGGGTTGTCCACTGGTGTCATTCTTGCGATTCTTCTCCCGCTCTTTTGGCACCGATTCGGCGGGAGTCGTCGCCTTCTTGAACTCCTGCACTCGCGACTCGATTTCGTACACGAGGCGGATGTTCTCGTAGTACTTCACCACGCGGGCGGTCGTGGTGTAATACGTCTTGCGCATTCCTTTCGGGGTGAAAACCTCCCCTCTGATGTCGCTGGGCTTCACCCCGGCGACGCTCAATGCAATCGACAGGGAGAAAAACGCCATCCCGAACGACATGGCAAACCGCGGTTGCCGCACTGTACTCCAAACCGGCGTCAGGAACGAATCCGCCCATTCGCGGACTCTCTCCAGCAGCGACGGTTCTTCCGCAGAGGCGGCAAGGTCGAGACGACGGCTCTCGATCCCGCTGGTTGAGGCCAGAATGTTCTTTACCAGGTTGGCTGGAGGCTCCACCTCCTGAAGCGACTTCAGCCAGTGCTGGCCCGCTTCGACCTCGGCCAACATGGGTCCGCACTTGTTGCAAGCGCGGGCATGCGCCTCGAAGCGGTCCTTTTTCGCCTGGGTCAAGTTTTGATCCAGAGCGTCAAAAAGGAGCTCTTCAAACTCCTTGCACTGCATACCGTTGTGGGTTTCACCTGGCATCACATCACCTGCCTATAGATACGTTGGAGGAGGCGCGCTAGTTCCGCTCGCCCCCGGTTTATTCTGGATTTCACCGTTCCCTCCGGCACCTTCAGAACAGCGGCGATCTCCCGGTAGTCCATATCCTGTAAGTCCCTTAGAATCACTGCTTCCCGTAGTTCTGGCGAAAGCTTCTGCAGGGCCTCGTGGACGGTCTCCCCGGTCTCCCGGCTTTGCACCCGGGCGTCTGGCGGAAGGCCCTTGTCCTCGATCTGGTCGCTGAGGGGCATGGCGTCCTCATGCTCCGATGGTGCGGCGTCAATCGAGTCCGTGACCCGATCCTGCTTGGTTTTGCGGAAGTGGTCGACGAGCAGGTTGCGGGTCATCGTCGTGACCCAGGTCATGAAGGCGCCGCGCTCGACGTCGTAGGAGCTGAGCGTCCGATACATCTTGATGAAAACTTCCTGGGTAAGATCCTGGGCGTCGTCGGATGTGCCCGCGAAGCGGTAGCAGATGTTGTAGATGCGGCGATTGTAGCGCTGGACGATCTCTTCCCAGGCAACCGCGTCACCTGCGACGCAGCGCCGGACCAGAGAATTGACGATTTGGACGTCTTCCAACCAGCACTCCCGGGAACTCCTGGTTTTTCAGCCGGAGACAGCGGTACGAGACCCGGCACACCCCAAAGCTGACATCACACGACAAGTACGTTGCGGTGAAGCCAAAAGTTCGGATCAACCTAGCAAACCATTATGCGGCAAGGGATTGTAGCAGGCAGTGAAAAGCGGGGAACATTCCGCAGTGAGGTTCCAATCCAGAACAAGACCTGCGGACTTCAGCGTGGGCGAGCAATGGCTGTGGGATGTTTGGGTTGATAGAGACCAATTGACCCGCCGCTCGGAAGCTTCACGGTTGTCGTCATCCCCCAGCCGGCTTCGATCACCTCAGAGCAGGAGACTTTTCTGTTCTCGAGGGATCGCATCGTGGCGTGCAGGTCGTCGCACATGAGATACAGCACCGACCCGAGCAAAGGATGGTTGGCGTGCGTCTGCACAAAGTCTCCACTCCCGGGATGGACGGCCATTTCTGCTGCGGGTAGTTGGAAGATCAGCCATCCGTGGCCGGCGTCCACCGAGCGGAATCCGAGAACGTCCTGAAAGAAAACGCGATCGGCTTCGGCCTCTTTGCTGTAGAGCACAAAATGCACGCCATTAATCACGCGCAGAGTGTAGCACCGCTTTCCGCAAGCGGCGCCACCCTTTCGCTGAACCCTCCATAACGCACAAGCCATTGATTTTTATCGTGGTTGCCAATCTACGATCTTCGCCGTACGGCTCTCGATAGAGCGCACTGCATCTCTTTCTAGGTCCCATCCCCAAAGCAAGTTGGACCAAAAATCGAAGCAGGAGTTTTCACGCATGCAGAAGCTTGCAGTGGGTATCGTGTTGGCAGTAGGACTGATCCTGGTTGGGTGCGGCTCGAGTAACAATTCCCAAAACATCAACGGAAACTGGACGGCGACTCTGATGGATGCGAATAGCAACCCGACGCTGTCGTTCAGCACCTCGATCACGCAGATGTCGAACGGATCGTTGAGTATCACCAATCTGCATTTCTCAACTAACTCGCCGTGCTTTGTTTCAGGTGAAACCGCAACCGGATCGTTCTCGCTCGGCGGGAACTTCAACGGGAACGTCTCGGGGTCGTTCGGGATGAACGTCCAATCGGGATCGCCCGGCGGTAACAACCTGGTGATGAACGGAACGGTCACGGGAAGCGCGATCGCGGGGAATTGGAACCTCGCCGGCAGTTCCGGCTGTGCGGGCAGCGGCCACTTCACGATGACGAGGATGTAGGAGGAATGGAGTCGCCGGGAATCCCGTCGTCTCGGACAGCAGCGAAGGTCGAAAAGCAAACCCGCAAAGGGCGCGAAGAAGTCAGTTGCGAGTCCCGAAGACCGAGCGCCGAACGGCGAATACCGACCACTTCGAGACGGACCGGGTCGAGCAAACCGCAGGAACGAGCGCGCCGAGCGTCCGATTGCTAAGATGGAATCTGCCGGAAATGAGCGACTCCCGGCCCATTTTTGTTGGAAGGTTCGATCCGATGTGCAGAAACATCAAGACGCTTTTCAATTTTGATCCGCCGGTCACCGAGGACGAGGTGCGCGCGGCGTCGCTGCAGTTCGTCAGAAAGATAAGCGGATTCACCAAGCCATCAAAGGCGAACGAAGAAGCATTCTCCGCTGCGGTCGAGGAGATTGCGACGATATCGTCGCGGCTTCTTCAGTCGATGGAGACAACAGCTCAGCCGAAGAATCGTGAAGAAGAAGCGGCCAAGGCGAAAGCGCGAGCGGCGGAGCGTTTTGGCGCGCATCCAGCCTGATCTCAGGTCGTCTTGCGGCGTGGAGCTTTCGATTTGGAGCGGGGTTTACTGCCGCTCTTTTTGTTTTTCTCTACCCGGAGTTTCCAAGCAGCGCGCAGAGCGCCGGTGACCAGGTCTTCGTTGGTGGCGGCGAGACGGACGTGCGTGGCTCCGTTGCGTCCCCAGCCGCCGGCAATCGGAATGAACACGTCCGGAAGCTCTCCGACAAAATCCGCCTGTAACTCCGGGCTTAACATCAAATTCCCGTAGCCGAGATGCTGCGCGGCGAGTGTCGCGAAGATTCTTCCGCCTACCCGAAAATCGGCCTGGCCCATGTGCGACCCTTCCTCAGCACCCTCGAGACTTAATGCGATACGGCGGAAATCGTCGGGCGTCATGCTTTGTTGATGGTACTCCCGTCGCCGCATCGTTGGCGTGGGATCGGATATCTAATCGACAGAAGGACGGTGTTCGCTATTCGCGACAGGATGGCTTCAATGTCGCGGAGCCGAGCTCCGTCGGACAGCCGAGGGCGGCTGTCCCCGCGCGGTTCGTGACGATGCGCGAGTCGCGTTTTTCAGGAAAGGCTTGCAAATTGAGGAATAGGAAGGGCAAATGGAAAACGGACTTCCGGTTTCGGTTTTGGATCTTGTGGGCTTACATCCCGGTGAAAACCCAGGCAGCGGGATCGCGCGCTCGGTCGATCTAGCGCAACGCGTGGAGCAGTGGGGATACACGCGCTACTGGCTGGCCGAGCATCATTCGATCGAAGGGCTGGCATGCTCGGCAACTGCCGTCCTGATTGGACATGTCGCGGGCGCAACGGAAACCATCCGCGTGGGAAGCGGTGGCGTGATGTTGCCGAATCACGCGCCGCTGGTAGTGGCGGAGCAGTTCGGCACGCTCGAGGCCATGTATCCCGGACGAATCGACCTTGGATTAGGCCGCGCACCGGGCGGCGACTTTGCGACGATGCGCGCGTTGCGCCGGGACCTGAATCAAACGGGGGAGGATTTCCCACAACTGCTGGAAGAACTTCGTGGTTATCTGGGACCGGCCCGCCCGGGACAAGCCGTGAAGGCGCAGCCAGGGCAGGGAAGCAACGTGCCGATCACGCTGCTTGGATCCAGTGGCTTCAGCGCCCAGTTGGCGGGCATGCTGGGATTGCCGTTTGCGTTTGCGGCGCACTTCGCTCCCGAGTATCTCTATGCTGCCGCGCGCCTTTATCAGGAAACATTTCGGCCGAGCGACGTTTTGCCCAAGCCGTACCTGATGGTGGCTGTACAAGTGATTGCTGCAGAGACTGATCAGGCGGCCCGACGCCTGTTTACGACTCCGCAGCAGCGCTTCTTGCGCCTCATCCGAAATCAGCCGGTGGAGTTGCTGCCTCCGGTGGATTCGATGGAACCATTGTGGAATGAGTTCGAGCGTGCCGCGGTGGAGAACAAGTTGGGTTCTGCGATTGTCGGATCGAGCCAGACAGTGAAGGCTGGACTGCAAAAATTGGTAGGGGAGACCGGGGCCGCCGAAATTATCGCGGTGACCGACACCTACGAACACGAGGATCGGTTGCGGTCGTACGAGAGGGTGGCGCAGGTCGCGGGGCAGATCGTGATGGCGGAGCCCACTCTGGCGCAAAAGGCACGCTAGACTCCTGACCGATTCCGAAAACGAAAAAAAGATGGCACTCAGTGAGAGGGCCACCCGAGAAAACGCTAGCCAACGCGGAGAAAAGTGAACATGCCACGCAAGCCGAGTCCGCGGGCGTAGCGCCCGCGCCACCTGAGCAACACGCGCGGACGCGGGCACATTGCGCCGAATCTTAGCCCTTGCGCAGTTTCCGGCGAGCCATGCCAGCCAGACCAATCAGTCCGGTGCCCAGCAGTGTAAGCGTGCCGGGTTCAGGAACGGCCGCGGACGGCGAATAGCCGATGAACTCCTGCGGTCCGTAACCGGGCCGCGAACCCACGGCGGTGTAAACCTCCAGGCCCTTGAACGCGCTGTTGGGCGCGTTCGCGGCGAGTCCCAGATATTGCGTCACCAACAACTGAACAGCGGCATCGTTGCTGCCTGGAATGTTGCCGCTGAATAATGCCCAAACCGCTTCATTGCCGAGCGACCCGCTCACATTTCCATTCAGAACGCTCAGGAAGATCAGGCCCGCGGCCTTGTAATCCATGAGCGCCTGCCCACTGCTGCCGAACATCCCGCCTTGCAGAAGGCTGTGAACGTTGGCCGTCCAGCTTTCACCGAAGTCGATGTGATTGTTGTAGGCGTCACACATCATCGGCGTTAGCGTCGTGCTTCCGTTGATAGAGAAATTGTACGGATAGGCGTACGCACCGCCGGCCGTGTTGCCCGGGCCGACGTTGACGAAAGTGAGGTTGACGGTGGAATTGGCGAATGCTTGTCCGAGGAAGAAGCACAGCCCGAGAGATGCAAAGAGTCCAATCCTGCAAATGCGATTCATGCGGCCTCGCGTGAATGAAGTGGCGAAACTTGTATGAATCCAACGTACGTGCTTGCGAGTGACCGGACAATTGCTCAAACGTGGCGTTACGTCTGTGCCGGAAGTAACCGGGAAAGTAACGTGACCCTGGTTGTCTGCAAAGTTGAAGAGACCTAGTTTTTCTTCTTGACCGTGGAGTCTTTCAGGCTCAATATGGCGTCATACGACATGTCGTTGGGGGACATGTGGAGTCTTTGTCCGTCACCGAGCCCGTGTTGCTGATCCTGCTGAGCCTGGCTGGCGAACCGCGGCACGGTTACGCGATTCTGCGCGACACGGAAGAGATGAGCGAAGGCCGTGTGCGGCTGAGCACAGGCACGCTTTATGGAGCACTGCGTCGCCTTCTGGAAGATGGCTGGATCGAGCGCTGCCGCGAAGAGGACAACGCGCGCGGGCGGCAGGCCTATCGCTTGACACAATTGGGGCGGCGGAACTTGCAGATGGAAGTCGCCCGAATGAAGCAACTCACCCGCGTCGCGAGCCTGCGCGTAGCGCGCAAGGAGTCCTAGCGATGCTTACGGTCTATCGGGCTCTCATCAGACTCTATCCGCAGCGATATCGCCAAGAGTTTGGCGATGAAATGCTCGATGTGTTGAGAGAAGCGCGGGAGGCGATAGAGGAGAGGGTCTCGCGCGAGCGTTGGATCTGGAGTGTGCGCGAGTCTGCGGGCCTGCTATGCGGCGTCGTGCGAGAACACGCGCGCAACCTCGGTGCCATTGATCCCGGCCCAGTCCTTGTTTATAGGAGGTTTGAGATGCGTTCCGAATTTCGCTTTCCGAAAGCAACTGCAGCGCTGATGACGATTATCCTGGCGGGAGTGGTCCTGGCGATTGAAGAGGCAAAGGCGATCGTGAATTCGGTTCCGCATGTGAGTCCACATGTGGGTCCGATTCAACCGGCGCACTTTACGGTGTGGCCAGCGCTTCTGCTAGTTCCCGCGGGCGCATGTCTGATGGGAGCGATCGGGTGGAGCGTTCTCTACGTGTTTCACCGGTCCGGTGTTCAGAAGTTCGCGGAGTTCGATCCGGCTACTCGCTCGTGAAGTAGTCGACGGGCACAGGGTTCTCGAAGAGCGAATAGTCGCGCGTAACCACGGTGATGCCGCCTTCGGTTACGAAGTAGCGCTGGCGGTCGGCCTCGGCGTCGAAGCCGATGGTGGTGCCTTCGGGGATGTGCACGTCGCGATCGATGATGGCGCGCTGAATCCGGCAGTGGCGTCCAATATTGACGTGCGAGAACAGGATGCTGGATTCGACCTCGCTGTAGGAATTCACGCGCACGTCGGGCGAGAGCACGCAATTTTTGACGGAGCCGCCGGAGACGATGCAGCCAGCGGAGACGATGGAATCGAGCGCGGTACCGGTACGACCGCTTTCGGCGAAGACGAATTTCGCAGGGGGATACTGACGCTGGTGCGTACGGATGGGCCAGTCTTCGTCGTAGAGATTGAATACCGGCGAGACGGAGACGATGTCCATGTTGGCTTCGTAGTAGGCTTCCAGCGTTCCCACGTCGCGCCAGTAGAGCGCCTCTTTCTTGTTCTCATCCACGAAGTCGTAGGCATAGACGCGATACTCGTCGACCATCTTGGGCAGAATGTCTTTGCCGAAGTCGTGACTAGACTTCTGGTCCTCGGCGTCTTTGAGGAGCACAGGGATGAGCACGTCGGTGTTGAACAGGTAAATGCCCATCGAGGCCGAGATCTTTTCCGGGTTCCAGGGCGAGCGCAGGGAAGTTTCCTTGGGCTTTTCCTGAAAACCGTTCACGCGATGGTCGCGGTCGATGTCGACGACGCCGAAGCGGAACGATTCATCGGGCGCGATCTGGATGGTTGCAAGCGTCACGTCGGCGGACGAGTGGCGATGCTCTTCGAGCATCTTGCCGTAGTCCATCTTGTAGATGTGATCGCCGGAGAGAATCAGGACGTGCTTGGGCTGCTCCGAGCCGATGGAGTAGATGTTCTGATAGACGGCGTCGGCCGTCCCCATATACCAGTTCTCGCTGACGCGCTTCATGGGAGGAAGAATTTCCACGAACTCGCCCATTTCGCGGGCAACGATGTTCCAGCCTTCACGAATATGGCGGTTCAGCGAGAGCGCCTTGTACTGCGTCAGGATGTAGACGCGGCGCAGGTCGGAATTCACGCAGTTGGAAAGTGTGATGTCGATGATGCGGTACTGGCCACCGAAGGTGACGGCGGGCTTGGCACGATCTCGGGTGAGGGGATAGAGTCGCTCACCGGCGCCACCGGCTAACAGGACTCCCAGCGTGTCTTTCATCGGACTTCCCGGTTCGTTGAGTTACGGGCCCTTATGATCGCCGCGAGCCATCGGATGCGTTTCCGGCGCGCGACTCTGACGCTGCAGAACGGTAGATGGTAGCACAGACATTCGAGACTAAGTTTTTTGGCGCGCGGTTCGAAAACAAACGAGCGAAGTTCTCAGGTGAAGCAGGGAGATCGCTATCGAAAATGATGTACGCAGCAGGAAGGCGGAAAGTGTCGGTCTTGCCCGATGGATCTGCTGGCGGAGAGGCGGGTGATTGGCGCCGCCCTGATTAGGCGACCTCGTCGTCGATTTTGATCCGCAAAGATTTCAGGAACTTGAGGTCCTGATCGTTCACCTTGAAAGTGGGGTTGCTGGTGAGCGTGGTGACAAGCGACGTCTTGTCGCCGGACTTTTCTCCCTGCTTGCTGACGCCAATGGTGGCTTCGAGGACCAGGAATATGTCGTAGCCGCCTTCCTTGATGCGAGCGACCACTTCTTCGATCTGGCTGGAATCGGCGAGCGATTCGTTGATGGCCTCACCCAGTTCCTTCATCAACTGTTTGAGCTGCTGGTCCACGGAACCCCCTCGGGTGCAATGGATCACAGACCCTTGTGATCCAGCTCCTCGCGTCCTGCTTATTGTAACGCCGAACATTGATAAAATCGACGGGTGGCTGGCATTCCTTTAACGCGCAAGGTGGGCATTGTCGCACGAGTGGTCGCCCAGCAGGCCAAGCGAAGCCGCACGCTGAGTGCCATGGTGAGCGCATGCCGTGCGACTGCCTCGTCATTCGGCAAAGTTTTGCACCAGCTGTGGCTGGAAGTTACGGGCTTTGTGTTCCTGTTTATGGCCTGCGTCGGCGGGATCGCGTTCAGCCGGGAATATGCCAGGTACGAGGCCGGCGGCAGGGGGCCGGGACGACTCATCATCGCCATCTGCTTCTGCCTGACCTTTGCTTATTTCGGGTTGAGTTCGTTCTGGCGAGTGCGCAGGAAGAAGCAAAACTGACTTTACCCTGCCTCAGAGGTTTCTGGTCACCGGAAACGAAAGGATCGTGAGAAAAATACCAGGAATTTCCCGATTCCCGGCGTCTTCTCGCTGAGATTTCCATGGCTCAAAAAGCAAGCACTGCCTCGCCGACTCCTCCCAACGTCCCTGCCGATCCACAGACGTCTTCCCACATTCCGGTAAGGCCGCTCTACACGCCCGCTGATTTGAAAGGTTGGGACTATGACCGGGAAGCGGGCTACCCCGGAGAATATCCCTATACCCGCGGTGTGCAGGCGACGATGTACCGGGGCCGCCTGTGGACGATGCGCCAGTACGCGGGCATGGGGGACGCCGAGGAGTCGAACAAGCGCTACAAGTACCTGCTGGCGAATGGGACGACCGGCCTTTCGGTGGCGTTTGATCTGCCGACGCAGATCGGGCTCGACTCCGACAATCCCTTGTCGATGGGGGAAGTCGGCAAGGTTGGGGTAGCGATCGACTCGATCGAAGACATGCAGCGTCTCTTCGACGGCATCGATCTGACCAAGATTTCCACGTCGATGACGATCAACGCGACCGCCTCGATCCTGCTGGCCTTATACGTGGCAGTGGCGAAGCGGCAGGGAGCCGACATCCGGAAAATTTCCGGCACCGTGCAGAACGATGTCCTGAAGGAATACATCGCTCGCGGGACCTACATTTATCCGCCGCAGCAAGCGATGCGGATTATTACGAACCTGTTTGCGTGGGCCAACGACAACGTGCCCGACTGGAACACGATCTCAATTTCCGGCTACCACATGCGCGAGGCGGGCTCAACCGCAGTGCAGGAAGTCGCGTTCACGCTCGGCAACGGGATGGCATATGTGCAGGCGGCAATCGACGCGGGATTGGACGTCGACGGGTTTGCCCCGCGGCTGTCGTTCTTCTTCAACGCGCACAACAACTTTCTGGAGGAGGTAGCGAAGTTTCGCGCGGCGCGACGGATGTGGGCGCGCATCATGCGCGAGCATTTTGGTGCCAAGAACCCGAAATCATGGATGCTGCGCTTCCACACGCAAACCGCCGGATCGACGCTGACTGCGCAGCAACCGGAAAACAACATCGTTCGTACGGCGATCCAGGCGCTATCGGCCGTGTTGGGGGGCACGCAGTCGCTGCACACGAATTCCTTTGATGAAGCCCTGGCACTGCCCACGGAGCAGTCGGCGCGGATCGCACTGCGCACCCAGCAGATCATCGGATACGAGTCGGGCGTGTCGCAGACGATCGATCCGCTGGCCGGATCGTATTACATCGAGAGCCTCACGAATGAGATCGAGCGCCGCGCCGCCGAATACCTGGGCAAGATCGAGGTGATGGGCGGAACGTTGAAAGCCATCGAGCGCGGCTACATCCAGCAGGAAATCCAGAACGCAGCCTACGAGTATCAGCAGGCAGTGGACGATGGGTCCGCGGTCGTCGTCGGAGTAAACCGTTTCGAACTGGAACAGGAAAAGCCGATTCCGATTCAGCGCATCGACGAAACGCTCGAAGCCAAGCAGGTGCACCGCGTGCGTGCCCTGCGGGCGAAGCGGGATGAGAGTGCGTGGCGAGCAGCGCTGGCGAGCGTAGAGGATGGCGCGCGTACCGGCGCGAATCTCATGCCGCGAATTCTGGCTGCGGTTGAGGCCAATGCGACAGTTGGTGAGATCGCCGATGAGATGCGGCGAGTCTTTGGCGAATACAAAGAAGCCGTCGTGATCTGACCGAAGCTGTCGAGACTTCGCAGCTTGGGCGCGCGACTCTGTGGGTTCAGGAGCGCGTCAATTATCAAGAAATTGTCTCCAACTTGTAAGCCAGGTTTTACCGATCCCCCTGCAGATTGATGTGGTGTGAGTCGCGTAAAACGATTAGCCTCTCCGCGATCCAGGAATTCCCCCACCCAGCGCTCCCAGGTTCGAGTCCGTTTCAGAAGATCAAAATTTCCCGGCAGGATTGAAGGAGCTTTCCCGATGCGAGAGCGAAAAGATCTTACTTCGCGCCAGGTTCCCGGTATGCGAATCGGGTTCGGGGTAGTGGCGTTGTTGTTGGTTGCGTTCGTGCTGATTTTGTTGAGTGGTGCGCAGTCCGCGCGAGCCAGCGGAGCGCCCGCCATTCAAATCACCCCAAATTCCGGGCCGTATCACACCGTGACCGTGGTGACGGGCCAGGGATTTGCGCCGCATGAGCAAGTCGCGATTTTCAAAGAAACGCGTGCCTTCTTCGCTTACGAGACAGACGGAACGGGAAGTTTCGTGGGAGCACCCCATCCGCTGATCGGGCCAGGGCCGCTCTCGGGAATTATCACGATCACCGGGATCGGCCGCACCTCAGGCCTGAAGGCGACGACCACCTTCACGGTGACGCCTTAGCAAGTTCGTCCGGGCGGAAACAGGGCCGCACGGGCGCTACGATCGGCGCGGTGGCGGGGGCCCGTCCTCGCGCCGGTCTTTTTCGTTTTCAAGTCGGTAAAAGGCTGGTTAAGGTCTTTGACGGAGCCGGCGGCCGCTCATCCCTGGGACTGCAGGCGGCCGCGAATTGCGCGGGTTTGCCTACTCCCTGACCTTGTAATCGCAGGCTTCGCGGCAAGCGGCGCAGTAGTAGAGTCCATCCTCCCAGAGGCGGACGTCGAGCTGTCCCTGACAGAAGACGCAGTACTTCTCGCACTCGCATCGTTCTTCGCTTTGCTCGCACTGGTTGCATTTTGCCCTGGCCTTGGTCGTCATAGGCGAACTGTAGCGCGAGACCGGGGGCCCGTGGAACGTTCCGTTGGTAACTGAAAACCGGGCTCTGGGCTTTCGGCTCTCGGCTCTGGGAATGACAAGCCTGAATGAGAGCGAAAATCATTGAGCGCAGGGACCTAAAGCCCAGAGCCTAGAGCCGATAGCCGTTCCCGCCCGTTTGACCCCACAAAAAACAGCGTGTTAGGGTTATTGGTTCCACGACTCTGCAGCCCAGCCACTGCGCGTCTAATCGAGGATTCCCTTTGCCTGCTGTCGAGGCGACCACGCCGACTGTCCGTAAAACTGCGCTGAATGCCGTCCATCGCCAGATGGGCGCGAAGATGGTCGAATTCAACGGCTGGGATATGCCGGTGGAGTACCCATCCTCTGGCGGAATCATCGCCGAGCACATGGCGGTACGTACCCGTGTTGGGATTTTCGACGTCAGCCATATGGGCGATATCCGCCTGGCGGGGCCCGAGGCGCTGTCTGCCGTCCAGCACATCTCCATGAACGACGCGTCGCGATTGGCGGTAGGGCAAGCGCAATACTCAGCGCTGCTCTATCCGCAGGGTACGTTCGTGGACGACGTGATCGTGCACCGCCTGGGCGACGACGAGTATCTGCTGGTGATCAACGCAGGCACGCGTGAGAAGGATTTCAACTGGGTACGCGACACTACCCGCCAGTTCAACTGCAAGGTCGAGCACCTGTCGGATGACTTCACGCAGATTGCGATTCAGGGGCCGAAGGCGGTCGATCTGCTGCAAAAGATGACCGACACCGACCTGAGCCAAGTGAAGTTCTACTGGGTCACCAGGGGGACAATTTTTCTCGCAGAGAAGTCGATGCGCCGCTATCTGAGCGACACACTGATCGCGCGCACAGGTTATACCGCCGAGGATGGCTTCGAAATCTATGTGCCCTCGGACGAGCCAACCAGTACGTGGGTGTGGAATCGACTCCTGGAAGTTGGAAAGGAATACGGCGCCGTTGCCTGTGGTCTAGGTGCGCGCAACACGCTGCGTCTCGAGGGCAAGCTGCCGCTGTACGGGCATGAGATCTCGGACACGATCAATGTGTGGGAAGCGGGTCTTGACCGTTTCATCAGGATGGAGAAGCCGGAGTTCATCGGGAAGGCTGCGCTTGAGAACGCGAAAGCGGACGGATTGAAGCGCACGCTGGTCGGACTGGAGATGGTAGAGCGCGGCATCGCGCGCGATGGTTACAAGGTTCTGGACGAGTCGGGAGCGGGGATCGGCTATGTCACCAGCGGATCGCCCGCGCCTTTCCTGAAGAAAAACATCGCGCTGGCGTACATACCGCCGGAGCACGCGGAAGTTGGTTCGACGGTGAAGGTGGAGATCCGGGGACAAGGCGTGAAGGCGCAGGTGGTGCCGACGCCGTTTTACAAGAGGCCGAAGAAGGGATGAGTCGGGGAGTACCGAGTCGCGAGTAAGCGCTGCCATCAACGAGCCGCGAGCTAAAAGCCATCAGTGAGGAGTGATCAGCCGCATGCCCTACCCAGCAGACTTGAAGTACACGAAAGAGCACGAGTGGATCAAGGCGGACGGTTCCAGCGCGACCATCGGAATCACCGACTACGCCCAGGATTCGCTGGGAGACATCGTTTTCGTTGACCTGCCAAAGGTTGGTTCGGAGATCACAGCCGGCAAGACGTTCGGGACCGTAGAATCGGTGAAGGCTGTATCGGATTTGTTCGCGCCGGCCAGCGGCACGGTCACCGAAGTAAATAGCGATCTGGCCACGGCTCCGGAGAAGATTAATAAAGAAGCGAACCAGACCTGGATGATCAAAGTCAGTCTGAAGAATCCGGCGGAGTTGAACGGCCTTTTGTCGGCGGCGGATTACGAGAAGTTTGTGAGCGAAGAGGGCGGGCACTAAGGTGGCTCATGGCCTGTGGCCGGTGGCCGGTAGCGCTCCACTCATGAGTGTGCCGCGCACGCGCAAATCGTTCTGTTGTCTCGCGTCATCTATATAACTTCCTATGCGTTATTTACCTAAATCTCCTGCAGACCGCAAAGCAATGCTCGAGGCGATTGGCGCGCGCTCGATCGATGATCTGTTTTCGCCGATTCCCGCGGAGTACCGCCTTAACCGCGATTTGAAGATTCCGCGCCAGATGGCGGAGTCGGAAATTGTGGAGTGGTTCCAGCAACGCTCGAAAGAGAATGGATCCGAGTACACGAGCTTTCTCGGCGCTGGCGCTTACATGCATTACCGGCCGGTCATTATTGATTCGCTGATTTCGCGCGGCGAGTTTCTTACTGCATATACACCGTATCAGGCGGAAATTTCGCAGGGGACGCTGCAGGCCATTTTCGAATTCCAGACGATGATCTGCGAGCTGACCGGAATGGAAGTGGCCAACGCATCGATGTATGACGGATCAACTGCTGCTGCCGAAGCGGCCATGATGGCGGTTCGCGTGACCGGACGCAGTTCAGTGGTGGTGGCAAAGAGCCTGCATCCGGAATATCGCGAGGTGCTCGCGACGTATGCGCATCATCAGGGCATGCCGCTGGGGACGGTCGGTTATGCGGACAACGGTCGGATTGATGTGAAGGAGTTGGAGCGGACGATTACAGCAGAGACGGCGTGTGTACTCATTCAATCGCCCAACTTTTTCGGAACGATTGAAGATGTGGCGGCGATCGCTGAAATCGCGCACAAGAATGGCGCGCTGCTGGTGGTGTCGATTGCCGAGGCGGTGTCCCTTGGAATCGTGGAGCCTCCGCGGGATGCGGACATCGTCGCGATGGAGGCGCAGTCATTCGGAGTGCCGGTGGGGTTTGGCGGTCCGTATTGTGGCGTGATCGCGACGCGCGAGAAATACGTGCGACAGATGCCGGGACGATTGGCGGGGCAGACGACGGATCGCAACGGCAAGCGCGGCTTCGTGCTCACGCTGGCGACGCGGGAACAACACATCCGGCGCGAGAAGGCGACCTCAAACATCTGCACCAACCAGGCGCTGGTCGCATTGATGGTCAACATCTTTATGAACGTGTATGGGAAAGTCGGGCTGCGCGAACTGGCGAAGCAGAATCTGGCGAAGACGGCGTACGCGGCCGATCAGATCGGAAAGCACGCGCAGATCCTCTTTAGTGCCGCGCCGCGCTTCAATGAGTTCGTGGTTAAGACGAGCGAAGATCCATATGTGATTAACGGTCGCTTGCTCGGTCACAAGTTGGTCGGCGGGCTGCCGCTGAAGAAGTTCTATCCCGAGCTTGGCAATGCGGCGCTGTGGTGCTGCTCGGAGATGACGACGCGGACGGCGATTGATACTGCAGCGGGCATGCTCGCAGAAAGCGAAGCCGAAGAGCCAAGCGGCGACCGCGCAGTGGAGGAGGTGGCGCGATGAAGCATCCGACACCCAAAGCCACCCGCCACGTGAATCAGAACGAAGGGTTGATTTTTGAGAAGTCGTCCTCCGGAAAAGCAGCATGGAAGCTTCCGCCGCTCGATGTGCCCGAAGTCGACCCGGCAAAGCTGCTGGGCAACGCCGAGAGAAAAGACTTGGGCCATATGCCCGAAGTCAGCGAGATCGAGATCATCCGACACTTCACGCGGCTTTCGACGTGGAACTACGCGATCGATCTGGGCATGTATCCGCTGGGTTCGTGCACGATGAAATACAACCCGCGTGTGAACGAAGTGGTGTCCCGTCTGGAAGGGATCGCAAACGGCCATCCGTATCAGCCCGAGAAGATTTCTCAGGGCGCGCTCCAGATCATCAAGACGCTAAGTGACTGCCTGCTCGAGATCACGGGCATGGACGCAATCACGCTGCAGCCCGCGGCGGGCGCGCATGGCGAGTTGACCGGCCTGCTGATGGTGCGTGCGTATCACGACTCGAAGGGCAATCCGCGGAAGAAGGTTCTGATTCCAGATTCGGCGCACGGCACGAATCCCGCGACGGCGGCAATGGTCGGATACGCGGTCGAGAATCTGAAATCGAATGCGCGCGGCATGGTGGAAGTGGGCGCACTTGAAGCACAGATGAATGAAGACATCGCCGCGCTGATGCTGACGAACCCGAATACGCTGGGCGTTTTTGAGCAGGAGATTCACAAAATCGCCGAGATCTTGCACGCAAAGGGCGGCCTGCTCTACATGGACGGCGCGAACATGAATGCGCTGGTCGGCAAGGTCCGGCCAGGTGATTTCGGCGTCGACGTCATGCACCTGAATTTGCACAAGACGTTTTCCACGCCTCACGGCGGCGGGGGGCCGGGATCGGGGCCTGTCGCGATCAAGAAACCGCTTGAGCCATTTCTGCCCAAGCCGGTACTGATCAGCAAGCCCGACGGCACGCTGGGGTTCGAATACGACCGTCCACAGTCAGTGGGGCGCGTGCGTTCGTTCTACGGAAACTTCGGAATGTTCGTGCGCGCTCTGGCCTACATCCTGGCAAATGGCCCCGATGGCCTGCGCCAGACGACCGAAGACGCCGTGCTCAACGCCAACTACATCCGCAAAGGACTCGAAGGCAGCTACGATTTGCCCTATGCAACGCCGAGCATGCATGAAGTCGTGTTCAGCGACAAGCTCCAGACGAAAAAAGGCGTGCGCACAATGGACATCGCCAAGCGGCTGATCGATTACGGCTTCCATCCCTATACGACGGCCTTCCCGCTGATCGTTCCGGGCGCGTTGATGATCGAGCCAACCGAAAGCGAAGGCAGGGAAGAGCTCGACCTGTTCATCGAAGCGATGAAGTCGATCGCGCAGGAAGTGGAGGAGGATCCGCAAACCGTGCTGGACGCGCCGCACACGACGCGCGTCTCGCGCCTCGACGAAACCGCAGCCGCCCGAAAGCCAGTGCTGCGCTGGAAGCCCGCATAAATTTTGAGGACCGATTCTCGAAGTAACCACCAACGTTGATTACCGAATGATGATTACCGATTGATGGCGCGCCGCCGAAGAGCGATGGCCGAAATCGGCGGCAATGATCTAAGATTGCTGAAAGCGATCTCTCGCCTTCTGCGCGCACAAAAGGGGTTCATTTCATGGCGACCACTGCAATTCCCAAGACCAAGATTTCCGGCGGCTCCTTCCTGCTGGAGGAGCGTCAAACGTCGGAAGTATTCACTCCTGAAGATTTCAACGAACAGCACCAGCTGATCGGGCAGACGACGGAAGAGTTTGCCGTCAACGAGATTCTGCCCAATGTCGAAAAGATCGAGCACAAGGAATTCCAGGTCACGCGCGACTTGCTGAAGAAAGCCGGCGACCTCGGTCTCAGCGGCGTGGAGATTCCCGAGGCCTATGGCGGCCTCGAGATGGACAAAGTGACGGCGGCTGTCATCGCTGACCACATCGCGAAGTACGCGGGCTTTGCGACGACCTGGGGTGGACATTCTGGTATCGGCACGCTGCCCATCGTGTACTTCGGGACCGAAGATCAGAAGAAGAAATATCTGCCGAAGTTGGCTGCCGGCGAGATCGTGGGTGCCTATGCGCTCTCGGAGTCGACGTCCGGCTCGGACGCTATGAATTGCCGTGCGCGCGCGGAGCTTGCCAAGGATGGCAAGCATTACATCCTGAACGGCGAGAAGATGTGGATCACCAACGCCGGCTTTGCCGACCTGTTTACCGTGTTTGCGAAGGTGGATGGCGAGAAGTTTTCCGCGTTCCTGGTGGAGCGCACCTATCCGGGATTCTCCGTCGGCGCCGAAGAGCACAAGATGGGAATTCGCGGTTCGTCGACGTGCCCGATCATTCTGAACGACTGCCATGTGCCGGTCGAAAACTTGCTCGGCGAGATCGGAAAGGGGCACGTGATCGCGTTCAACATCCTAAATATCGGCCGCTTCAAACTCGGTGCGATGTGCGTTGGTGGCGCGCGGGTGTCGCTGGAAAACGCGGTGGGCTACGCGAAGCAGCGCAAGGCTTTCGGCAAAGTCATCGCCGACTTCGGGCTGATCCGCGAAAAAATCGCCAATATGGCGGCGCTGATCTATGTCGGCGAGTCGCTGGTGTATCGGACGGTTGGCATGATGGACGCGGCGCTGAGCGAGGTCGACAAGTCTTCTGCCGAAGCGATGAAAGAGACCCGCAAGGCGATCGAGGAGTACGCCGTCGAATGCTCGATCATCAAGGTATGGGGCTCGGAGATGATCGACTACGTTGTCGACGAAACCATGCAGATTTTCGCCGGCTACGGGTTCGTCGAGGAATATCCGGCGGAGCGCGCCTATCGTGATGCGCGCATCAATCGCATCTTCGAGGGCACGAACGAAATCAACCGGCTGATCATCACCGGCTTCCTGCTAAAGCGCGCCATGAGCGGCCAGTTGGCGCTGATGCCAGCGATCAAGAAGCTGATGGACGAGGTCCTCTCCGGGCCGACCATGGGCGAGGAGATCGAAGGCCCGCTCGCGGAAGAACGCAAGCTGGTGGCGCAAGCCAAGAAGCTTGGTCTGTTCGCTGCCGGATCTGCCACGCAGAAATACATGCACGCCATCCAGGATCAACAGGAAGTGATGGGGGCCATCGCCGACATGACGATCGAGACTTACGCCATGGAATCGGCCGTATTGCGTGCGCAGAAGCTGGTCGAGGCGAAAGGGGAGCGAGAGGCCTCCCTGGCGATCGCTATGACCCGCGTTTATCTTGCGCAGGCGATGGAGAAGGTCGAGTCGGCTGCGAAGCGGATTATCGCGGCTGTTGCCGATGGCGACATGCTCCGCACGCAGCTTGCGATTCTGCGTCGGCTGGCAAAGTACGAACCCTTCAACACAATTGAACTGCGCCAGCAGATCGCGCAGCGTACGATCGAAGTCGGAAAGTACTCGCTGGCGTAGTCCGACGCCACGCAGGACACACTCGGTCACCGAGGGAGCCGGAGCATCGGCTCCCTCAAGTTTTTCTGAACGTCCCGGTCCATCACAACTCGCTTCCCGCGCTGCCGTCCGCTCTGATAAAACTTATCCGCTATGAAAACGATTACACGTGCCGCGTTGCTCCTCGTGATCTTGTGTGCGGCGTTCCTGCTCGCGCAAGAGAAGCCCGCTCCCTCCGCTGACCTCGCCCTTGCGCCACCCATGGGATGGAACAGTTGGAACAAGTTTGGCTGTCATGTCAGCGCCGACATGATCAAAGGCATGGCCGACGCGATGGTCAAGTCGGGGATGAAGGATGCCGGCTATCAGTACGTGGTGATCGACGACTGCTGGCAGGTGTCGCGCGACGCTGACGGCAACATCGTGCCGGATCCGAAGACTTTTCCGGATGGCATCAAGCCGGTTGCCGACTACGTTCATTCCCTTGGCCTGAAGTTCGGCATCTACTCCGACGCCGGCTCCAAGACCTGCGCAGGCCGTCCCGGTGGGCTCGGGCACGAGTACCAGGACGCGATCAAGTATGCCGCCTGGGGCGTCGACTACCTGAAGTACGATTGGTGCCACAGCACCACACAGGACGCGAAAGCTGCGTACGCGAACATCCGCAATGCGCTCGATGCCGCCGGGCGGCCCATTGTGTTGAGTATCTGCGAGTGGGGATCGCATCAGCCGTGGTTGTGGGGGAAAGAAGTGGGCGGCAACCTCTGGCGCACCACCGGCGACATCCAACCGCGCTGGTCGGGAAAGAAAGAATGGCGCCCCGGAGACTGTTGCTCGTTTGGCGTCGTTGACATTATCGACGCCGAAGATCCGATTTACTCCTACGCTGGTCCCGGTCACTGGAACGATCCTGACATGCTTGAAGTTGGCAATGGCGATCTCACTCCTACCGAGAACCGCGCGCACTTCAGCTTCTGGGCTCTGCTCGCGGCGCCGCTGATGGCGGGCAACGATCTGCGCGACATGAAGCCGGAGATTCACGACATCCTCACCAACATCGAAGTACTCGCCGTGGATCAGGACCCGTTGGGCCGCCAGGGCCGGCGCGTGTGGAAGGATGGTGACCTCGAAGTGTGGTCAAAGTCGCTGGTCAATGGCGGGCGTGCGGTGATCCTGTTCAATCGTGGCACGACGGAACAGGAAATTACCGCGCGTTGGGGAGACCTGGATTACCCGGCGGAACTATCAGCCTCTGTGCGCGATTTGTGGGAGAAGAAAGATCTGGGAAAATCGAGCAGAAAATTTTCGGCCAAGGTCGCGCCGCACGGAGTGATGATGGTTACGGTGAAGCCGTAAGACGGATTCGTGAATAACAGGACGGCAGTTGGGTGGTCGTTGTAGAATGCTCGCCGCTTCCTCCAGTGCAATTCAGAAAGCAACCAGGGTGGTCTTGTTCGGGGCCCAGGGATTGAAGTTCGGATACCTGATCGACGGGGAGGTTCCCCGATGCCAGCCTCCATTCCGACCGGGAACGTGGCGCAGGTTCCGCATCGACGTGCTTCGATTAGTTTCGAGATAGGTCTGCCTTTACTCATTGCGCTGTTGATAACTTCGCCGCGGACGTCAGCGCAAGGCTGTAATCCTTCGGCCCAGCCTGGCGAGATTCGTAAGCTGCCGACCGGAGAGTCTGACCGAATTCAACAATCCACCGTCCGAAATGCGCCCATGGCGCCAACGAAGAACAATCCAGATAGTCAGGACGCCTGCCTGCTTCCTCCGCTGAACTTAACTCCCCCTCCTTTACTTACGGCCCAACAGTTACAGACTCCGGCGAGTGCTCGGAAAGAGTATCAGCGGGCCTGCGTCGCACTGAAGGGAAAGAAAGGTGCGGACGCAGAGAAGCACTTGCGCAATGCAGTCGAAGATTATCCAAAATATGCCGCAGCCTGGGTAACACTCGGACAATTGTTGGTTTCTCAGCAGAAGCCTCAAGAAGGCCGTGGTGCCTGTGCCCGGGGGCAAGCGGTGGACACCAATTATGCGCCTGCCTACCTTTGTCTGGCCGAAGTCGCCGCGCACGCGCATGACTGGGGAGAAGTGCTTAACCTAAGCAATCGAGCCATCGAGATCGATTCCAACAACGCCGTCGCGTATGAATACCAGGCCGCCGCCAACCTGAATCTGCACAACCTCGCGGAAGCCGAGAAGGGTGGCTTGCGCGCTGCCGAGATCGACAAGAATCATCGCCAACCGCGCGTGTATTTCGTCTTAGCTCAAATCTACGAGGCGAAGCGGGAGCCGGCGAATGAAGCTGCGCAGTTACGCGAATATCTGAAATATGCCGATAATCCTGACGATGTCGCGATCGCGAAGCAATCCTTGGCGGATCTGGAAAAGCAGGGTCTGAAATAAGGGTGCGGCGGTAAGATCTTGGCAACTCGATCTGACCGCGCAAAGTTATTGACGGCCTTGGAAGGACTGAGTTTTTGAACTCAGGTCCGTGACAAAGATTCCGTTGGTCTCGCAGATGTATGCCAAGTATTGTTCATCCGGCGAGAGGCTGACAGCGCCGCAATTTTCCATATCCGTTTTCCAGACCACCGTGCTCTGCGATCTCCGGGTTAAAATGAATGAGGAAGACATCCTTTCTCTGCGAATTTCTGCCTTCAGGCCCGATTTTGCGATTACTGCGCTTTCCCCGTGCTTAGTTTCTTTCGCTTCTGCAATTGGTTCGATTCGAGCCTTGCGGACAACGACTCCGATACGTCGACCGTGCCACTTCCCCTCTTCGAAATGCACGTTCGACAGATCGACTTTGTACCACTTCCCCCCGACGTTTGCAGCCAGATACCGTGAATCAGGAGACCAAACGGCGAATCCGTCGATACCCTGCGATGGTATTAACAGCACGGTGTCGACATGCAGTGACGTCATTTCTGTTTTCAGGCTGGATCCAGCTTGTGCAAGTGCACCGATCGCCAGACCACCGATGCGACGAGTATGCTGATTTTCATATGAAAAATGGCTTCGCTAACGGTTGCCTAATTGCGATGCTCTTGTTTGCCTGATCAGGGCGATCAGGTAAACCTCGCCGGCAACAAAGACGATCCCGTAACCGAGAGTAAGAAGGATTCTTCTACCCAGCGAACGACGAATAGGCCTGCGGTTGGTCGTCCACTTCGGAACCAGGCCCGAAGCACGAAAGCCACGGCGAGCACGACGGAGACCGCCAGATTGATTCGTGAATGCATGGGTTATGCCCGCGGAGTCTTCTTCAATTCCTCCATCACGCTCTGAATCAGTTCCTTCGCGTCGGTGAGACTCTTCATGATGATCTGAATATCCATTACCGGTTTCCCCGGCCAGCGCTGGCTTTGGCAATAGACCCCGTGCTGGCCGACCAGCGCCATCGCATCGGTGACCAGGTCCATCGTCACGGCCAGTCGGCCGCGAGGCACACCCATCATGGTCTCGTAGTGCTCTAACTCTTCCTGCTTGTCGTCGAATACCGGCATGCGCCGATTGTAACGTGGGCGGTCGCTGGTGGATAATTGGCGGCGAAAAACAGCAATTAGCACCCAGCAATCAGCATTCAGCCATTGGTACTTGGCATTTAGGATTTCTAAGCGTCGAAGTGAGTTTGCGAACCCGGGTTTCGGCCCCGCAAGCAAACCGGCACCACTCTTCCGCGTAAAGTCGGCCAGAGTTTGTGTCCGAGATTACAAATCCATGTAACCCAAACGAATGTCGAACGTCCAATTCCGAGAGCCGAGAGCCGAGAGCCGAGAGCCGAGAGCCGAGAGCCGAGAGCCGAGACTCAAATGGCTGAATGCCAAGTGCTGAATGCTGATTGCTAACAAAGGAGAACTCATGCAGAAACGTACGGCCTTTCTGTTGTGCAGCGTCCTTATGTTGTCCGTATTCGCGGTTGGCCAGATGGCCAACCAGAAGCAGCGTCCCAGCCCCGCGGCGAATGCGCAATGCAAGTTCGCCGACGGCAAGACGATCAAAGTGGCCTATTCCAGCCCGCGCGCCAAGGGCCGCAAAGTCTTTGGGGGGCTGGTGCCCTACGGCGAACCCTGGCGCACCGGAGCCAACGAAGCGACTACGTTCGTGTCCGATGCCAATCTTACGATCGGCGGAAAAGACATTCCGGCTGGAAACTACACGATGTTCACCGTTCCCAATCAGGACAAATGGACTTTGATCGTCAGCAAGAAAACGGGGGAGTGGGGCATCCCTTATCCCGAAGGAGAAGACTTTGGCCGCTACGACATGAGCGTGTCGAAGACCGCGGCGCCCGTGGAGAACTTCACGATCTCGTTCCACGAGATGGGAACCGGCTGCCACATGTATCTCGACTGGGAGAACACGCGCGCGACAGTGGAGATCACGGAAAAGAAATAAAGAATTAACCACAGAGGGCACAGGGGGGGACGGTGAGGGGTTTCTGTGCCCGGTTGTCGGTTCGAGTGAGGGAAAGGGCTTTTCTCCCCTCACTCTGTGTCCTCTGTGGCTTGCTTTTTTGTTGTTCCCGCTCCAGTGGTTTCAACTGCGCTGTGCCTGGATGATCCGCTCCACGAATTTTGTCGAAAAATCACAGACTGCTTCTGAAGAAAAAGACTAGAATCCGCTCGAAACTCCCACGAGCGCTCCGCAGGAGGAACCCATGCCTGTGTACGACTACGTCTGCCTCGACTGCCGCAAGGAATTCGAGAAAGTCCTTACTCTTACCGAGCATGAAGAGCAAATGACCTGCCCCCATTGCGGAAGCAAGAACATTGAACAGGAAGCCAAGGCGTTCTTCGCCGTGACTTCAAAGAAGCGTTGAGAACACCAGCGGAAAGCAAAGAGGACACAATTCTGCGGCTATCGATTCGCAGAATTGTGTCCTTCACAAGATCACTGGTTACTGGCAACCGACGGCTGGCAATTACACTACTGAAGGTTCTCGAAGATTCCCGCTGCTCCCATGCCTCCGCCGACGCACATGGTCACCATGCCGTAGCGTGCCTTGCGGCGCTGGAGTTCGCGCAGGATCGAAGCAGTCAGCTTGGCTCCGGTGCATCCCAAGGGATGCCCAAGCGCGATGGCCCCACCATTCGGATTGATCTTCGCGGGATCGAGCTTCGCTTCCTTGATCACGGCCAGTGACTGCGCGGCAAAAGCTTCGTTCAGTTCGATCACGTCGATCTGGTCAAGCTTGAGCCCGGCCAGTTTCAGCGCCTTGGGAATCGCAAACACGGGGCCGAGTCCCATTTCTTCCGGCTTGTAACCGGCGGTCGCGAACGAAACGAAACGTGCGAGCGGCTTGATGCCGAGCGCCTTTGCTCGCTCGGCCGATATTACGACCGCCGCCGCGGCGCCATCTGACATCTGCGAAGAGTTGCCGGCCGTGACCATCCCCTTCACGTGGAATGCAGGCTTCAACGCGAGCAGGGCTTCGAGCGAAGTATCGGCGCGCGGGCCCTCGTCCACTTTGAACGAGATCTCGTGGCGATGCGGTTTCTTCCCGTTGGGCGTGGTGAAGCTCACCGGCACCGGTACGGTCTCGTCCGCAAATTTGCCCGCCTGGATCGCGGCCAGCGCCTTCTGGTGGCTGAGCAATGAGAACTCGTCGCTCTCCTCGCGCGTAATGCTGAAGCGATGACCGACGCGCTCGGCGGTTAGTCCCATGGAGAGATAAGCGCCGGGGTGATGCTCCACGAGCCAAGGGTTCGGCGAGATCTTATTGCCGCCCATCGGGATCATCGACATGGATTCGGTCCCGCCCGCGACGATCGCCTCCGCGCCCCCGGCCATAATCCGCTCGGCAGCCATGGCGATGGATTGCAGTCCCGAGGAACAGAAACGGTTGATGGTGAGCGCCGATACTTCCTCGGGCAATCCGGCGCGTAGCGAAGCAATGCGGGCAACGTTCATCCCCTGCTCGCCTTCGGGCATGGCGCAGCCCAGGATGACGTCTTCAATTTCTTTCGGATCGAGTTGCGGCACGCGTTCAAGCGCGCCCTTGATGGCGATGGCGGCCATCTCATCAGGACGGGTCGCGCGCAACGTGCCCTTGAACGCCCGTCCCACGGGAGTACGAACAGCGGAAGCGATGATGACGTTTCTCATAATTGCAGGCCTCGGAAGGTTAGGTCTTAGATGTTACGTGTCGGATCCCGGGTTCATGCCCGGGGGCGTGACGTTATGCTTCGTTGGTCTTTCTCGTGCCATTCTAGTCTCTTCCGGACGAGAGTTCTTACCGCCTGATTCTTCGTCGGAAGCACTCGAAGTTTATTATTTTCAGCGGTTTCCCACTTTGGGAATGTTCCACGTGGAACATTACGTGGAAGTTCCTTGGCACCGCCCTGCCCAATCTCGATCCCTTCCTTAGTGGTTGACGTAGCGCCCCACCGGGAGTAGCGTGAGCCCGACTTGCAAGGCCCCATCCAAAAAACTCAACCGTGAGGAGAGACTGCTATGAGAACGAGGGCCGTATGGAGTGTGTTTGTGGTCATGCTGCTGGCGGTCGCTGCCGCGCAGGGGCAGGAACAGTACCTCGACATTTTCATCGCGCAGGTTAAACCCGAGAAGCGAGCTGACTTTGATGCCATCTCGAAAAAGATCGCGGTCATCAACCGTCAGAACAACGGCGACCAGTGGCTCGCGATGGAGACCGACTACGGACCAATGAACCGCGTCACGATCATCAGTACGCGCAACGGTTATGCGGAAATTCAGAAGGGAAACGACTCGTTTATGGGCGCGCTGCAGAAATCGCTCGGCAAAGATGGAGCCGACAAGCTGTTTGCGGACTTCGCGAAGTGCGTGGAGAACAGCCGTTCCGAGCTGCGGAGACGTCGTTGGGATCTGAGCAGCAACGCTCCCACCGACGCGGCGGCGCTGGCGAAGATGCTCGGCGAGGCGCGCTACCTGCGTACCACCGCGATCCGAATCAAGCCGGGGCAAGGGCCCGTCATCGAAGCGTTGTTGAAGGACGTGAAAGCTGCGCGCGAGAAGAGTTCTCCCGATGTCACGACGCTGGTGTCCCAGGGCGAGGCGGGCCAGGAGGGAACGATGTTTTACGTGACGACGCTGGAGAAGTCGATGGGCGGCTTCGATTCGATTCCTCCGTTGCGCAAGGCGATGGGCGATGAGGCCTACGAGCGTTACCTCAAAACGGCGTCGGAGATCGTGGTGAACACCGAGACGATCATCTCGCACTTCCTGCCGGAGATCAGCAATCCTGCGCCGGACGTGATCGCAGCTGCACCCGATTACTGGACGCCGAAAGAGGCCGTGGCCAAAGGCGGCGCGCAGAAGAAGCCCGTGGTGAACGCGTCGCAAACAACCAAGATGGACGAGAAGAAGTAAGAGTTGGTTCTGGGCAAGATCAGAAGAAGGGAAGAGCAGGCGCGAATTTTAGAATTTAGGAACCAAGAGTTAATTTCGGAGCGTCTTTCCCGTCTTCAGCGTGTACTGGATTCGTTCTTGCGTTTTCTTTTCGCCGCAGAGCGACTTGAAGCCTTCGCGTTCGAGGTCGAGGATGTATTGCTCGCTCACCGGTGTGCCTGGCGTAACGTGTCCGCCGCAGAGGACTTCGGCGACTTTGTTTCCGATCTTCACTTCGTGGTCGCTGATGTAGTCGCCCTGGCGCATCATGTACGCGCCCAGCTTGAGTGTGGCCAGAATATTCTCGCCGGGCGCGGGGATGTCGGTCCGCATGACCGGTGCTTCGTATCCGCTGCGTGCAAGCTCAAGAGCGCGGGCTTTGCAATCGGCAAGAACGCGTTCGCGGTTCATGCTAATGCCATCCGAGTCGGAGAGGAAGCCAAGCGCCTGGGCCTCGTGTGCCGACGTAGCGACCTTCGCCATCGCGATGGTTTCGAAAGCCCGCTTCATGGCTTCCAGCAATTCGACGGATTCGCCACGGCCGTCGGGGCGAATGGAAGTCGCGCTATCGATGGCTCGCAGCAGCATTTCTTTGCAGCCTCCGCCACCGGGCAACAAGCCGACCCCGACTTCCACGAGCCCCGTATAAAGTTCGGCGTGCGGCTGGCGGGCCGGAGCGTGCAGGGAGATTTCGGTTCCGCCGCCGAGCGTCAAGCCAAACGCTCCCACCACGACCGGCTTGGGTGAGAACTTGATCGCCTGTGTCATGCCCTGGAACTGGCGGATGACCATGTCGACGTCGTCCCACTCTTCTTCCTGTACGGCCATGAGCAACAGCATCAGGTTCGCGCCCACGGAGAAATTGTTCGCGTCGTTGGTGATGACGAACGCGTCGAAGGCATCACCGGGCCCTCCGGGCTTCAGGGTCTGCGTGATCAGCGAGATGATGTCGGTGCCCAGCGAGTTCATCTTGGAATGGAATTCGATACACGCGACGCCATCGCCGAGATCGACGAGCGACGCGCCGGAATTTTTCTTCACGACGCCGTTGGACTTCTTCGCTACAGTCACGGACCAGACACCCTCTGGAACAGTTGCCGGCTTCCAGTTGCCCGTGGCCAGATCGAAAAAGGCGCGGCCCGACACAGTTTTCGGGTCGTCTTCGTACCAGCTCTCCTTGCCGGATGCCAGCAACTTCTCGACATTAGCCGCGACCGGCTTGCCTTCTTTCTTCATGCGAGTGACGGTGGCCTCGACGCCGGCGGCGTCCCACAACTCGAACGGTCCCATCTCCCAGTTGAAGCCGAGTTTCATGGCGCGATCGATTTCGACGACCGTATCGGAGATCTCGGGGATGCGATTCGCCGAATAAGTCCAGAGATCGGAGAGAGCCGCCCAGAGAAATGCCCCGGCCTTGTCGCCCTTCTGCGGGCCGCTGCCTTCGAGGCCAAGGAGCATGCGCGCGCGTGGTCCTGTCTCTTCGACGTTCTTGGCCATGTCGAGCGCGGGGAATTTGGGCTTGTGCCGGGGATGATATTCGAGCGTCTTCCAGTCGAGGGCGAGGCGTTCTTCATGGCCGTCGGGCCCTTTGGATTTCTTGTAGAAACCGCCCTTGGTTTTGTCGCCGAGTATCTTGCGCTCGAGCATGTGCTTGTAGAAGTCAGGCAGCTTGAGTTCGCTGCGCTCGTCGTGAACATTGGTGGTCATGTTGCTGACAACGTGACCGAGAATGTCGAGGCCCACGAGATCGATGGTGCGAAACGTCGCCGACTTCGGCCAGCCTAGCGGCGTTCCGGTGAGCGAGTCGACGTCCTCGATGGTAAGGTCCATCTCCTGCATCAGCCGCATGACGTTGAGCACCGAGAACGTGCCGATGCGATTGCCGATGAAGTTAGGGGTGTCCTTGGCATGGACGATTCCCTTGCCCAGGCGGACGTCGCAGAACCACGCGACCGCGTCCATGAGACTGCGATCTGAATCGGGCGTAGGAATCAGTTCAAGCAGCCGCATGTAGCGTGGCGGATTGAAGAAATGCGTGCCGAACCACGAACGGCGAAAATCCTGCGGGAAGCCTTCGGCAATTTTGCCGACCGGAAGTCCGCTCGTGTTGGTGGTGATGATGGTCCCGGGTTTGCGGACGGCATCGACTTTTTGCAGGAGCGCGCGCTTGAGATCGAGATTTTCGACGACGGCCTCGATGATCCAGTCCACCTCGGCGAGTTTCTTGAGGTCGTCTTCGAAGTTTCCGATGGTAATCAGTTTCGCGAGCGAAGGCTCGAAGAAGGCAGCCGGCTTCGATTTGCGCGCGGCTTCGAGTCCGGCGGCGGCGATCTTGTTGCGGGCGGGCGCGTCGGCGTCAGGTGGAACGATATCGAGAAGATAGCTGGGAACTCCAGCGTTGGCGAAGTGGGCGGCGATACGAGCGCCCATCGTTCCGGCGCCCAGGACTGCGATCTTATGGATACGTTTCATTGGGGATCACTCCAGCGCAAAGGAAGGGGCAAGCCACGTGGCTTGCCAGCCGGTTTGAAATGAAGAAAAGCACGATTAGGGAAGGATGATTTTAATTGCTTTGCGGGATTTGCGACAGCCGCGTGGTGGGGAGATCAGGGCAACTTGTCGACGGCCCAATCCGTCTTGCCGGCCTTGATGACGATAAGTGCTGAAGACTGTGGGTGTGTCCAACGTGGACCATTCCGGGAAGGGGTTTGAAAGAGGGACACTGGAAACTCATAGCGTCCCGAGGAAAGCTTTCGTCCGCGGCCGATTTCGTAGCTCGCCAGCAGAGGATCGGCCGAGAAAAACTCATGCACAGCCTCTTCGTTGGACCGTTGCTTGAGGTGATCGGTCAGCATCAGGATTCCGGCTTCTTCGTCGTCGGTCTGCCAGGCATGGAGGAAACGGTCGGCGGCGGAAAGCGCGCTGACATAGTTGCGATCGACCGGGGCATCGACGAAGCTGCGTGGCTTGCTCGAAAGAGGAACCGCCAGCGAGACGAGGAGAAGCAGGGAAGGGACACCGATACGGATCAGGCGCACGACAGAATTCATGGGACGTCCCGTTTTATTAGCACGTCCGCCGGAGGGAAGGAAATGGCAAGATGGATTCGCGCTGGCGCATCGCGCTTATTGCCTGAACTCCGCGACTCCGTCCCAGACGAGCTGCACGGCAATCGCCAGGATCAGGAATCCGAAGATTCTGGCAATCGCTCCTACCGCGCTCGGACCGAGTCGTGCGACGAGTGGCCCGCCGAGCCGCAAGAACAAGTAGACCGTGACTGCGAGGGCTGCGATCCCGATTACCATGCCGAAGTAGGCGGTCCAATTGTCGACGTGCGCCGCGAGTCCCATCACAACTCCGATCGACCCTGGGCCCGAAAGGATCGGCATGGCCATTGGGGTGAGCGAGATGTCTTCCTTCGTCGAGGCCTCGTCGCTTTCGGCGGCCGTGATACGAGTGCCGCCGGTCACCATCCCCCAAGCGGTATTCGCGACGATCAAGCCTCCCGCGATCTGCAAAACCGGCAGCGAAATTCCAAAGAAGTTCAGCACGAAGCGGCCGAAGAACATGAAGATTACGAGAATCGCAAAGACATAGGCCGCGGTCTTCAGAGCGGTGACGTTGCGATCATGCGGGGTGAAGTCGGAGGTCATCGAGAAGAACAATGGGATTCCGCCGAACGGGTTCACGATCGGAAACAGCGCGAGGAAGGTCGCGGTCGCCGCGGCGGGCAGCGTGAGCAGAATATGCTGGAGAGCGTTGGCGGCTTTCATGCGGGACAGCGCTACTCCCGCGGCGATGTCACTCCGTCCACGGGGAGAATCCGGCCATGATACGGAGAGGGGACGACGGGGGTCAAACCGAGGAGCGTGGGCGAGTGACGGCGTGACAGGGACAGGAAGACACAGGAGCGAAAAATGCAACCGATTTAATTGACATGTAATCTATTGCAAGGTAAGGTAAACAGCGCAATGGCAAAAAAACCGGTCACCCTGCGCGAAGAAATCCGCCAAACCAAGCCGTTCGAGTCCCCGACGCAGGAGGCAATCTTAAGCGTGTACCGGACTTCCGACGTGCTCCAGCGGCGTTTCGTCAAGCTGGTAGAGCCGCACGGCATCTCCCTGCAACAGTACAACGTGCTGCGGATCCTGCGCGGAGCCGGCAAGGAGGGGACGCCGACCCTGGACATCGCGGACCGGATGATCGAAAAGACCCCCGGCATCACCCGACTGCTCGACAAGCTGGAAGCCAAGCACCTGGTCCGGCGCAAACGGTGCCCGGAAGACCGGCGCCAGGTCTTGTGCTGGATCACAGACGGCGGATTGAATCTGCTGGCGGAACTCGACAAACCGATCGTTCAGGCATCCGTGAACTCCCTGCAATCTCTCACCCAGTCGGAACTGAAGCAGCTGATCTCGATCCTGGAAAAGGTTCGGGCGGAGCTTGTGTAGCTTTTTTATCCAAGAAATAGTTGACTAGTCAATCAATCGGGAAGTTTGGAAGTTTGCAAGTTTGAAGGGTGAAATTTCTGGAGGAGGAGGATTCAAATGCTTCGGAAAATTGTGGGAACCACGAATGATTGGACGCTCACGTTATTACGGCTGGTGATGGGCGTGATTTTCTTCGCGCATGGCGCACAGAAGGCCCTGGGCTGGTTCGGGGGCTACGGCTTTTCCGGAACCATGGGATTCTTCACGAACATGATGCACATCCCGGCTCCATTTGCATTTCTGGCGATTTGCGCGGAATTCCTGGGAGGCATTGGCCTGATCGTGGGCGCGCTTGGACGGATTGCGGCATTCGGTATCGCCTGCAACATGATCGTGGCGATATTCATGGTCCACGGCCCGAACGGCCTGTTTATGAACTGGACGGGGCAGCAGAAGGGCGAAGGGTTCGAATACCACTTGCTCGCGATCGCGATTGCCGTTGTCCTGATGGCAAGGGGAAGTGGTGCATTCTCGGTAGACCGTGCGCTCTCGGCGAAGACGGAGGAATGAGCGGAAATCAGTTCTGGTCGCTGTAACGTTTTACGCTGGGTTCAGACTGTACTTTGGCGCGCGGCGGACCGGGCCGTCTGCCGTCATAAAAAATCACGGTATCAGCCGCAATGAAGCCATCATCGTGATGCACCTTGGGGATCCTCGCTCCGGCGGACTCATCCGGACGTGCGGCGGGCACGGTGCGGGCGACGGCCACGGCATCCTGCACTTTGGTTGGGGCCGGTTTTGGGGCCTTCTGTTGCGCCGGGGAATGTGCCACCGATGTCTTGTCCGCCGATTGTGTGGCCACGGGAGCCAGTTTTGAGGCCGGAAGGGCGGTTCGAGCCTGTCCCAGAGTGGCAACAGTCGACGGACGTCCGAGCAGAATCAACATCCAAGCGATTACGGCGAGGATGGACAGCCCGCACGCAACTTGGAGCGGCTGGAAATTCCATCGGATTTTGCGCCTGGCCGGGCGGCGAACGTGCTGCGACGGGAGAGAGATTGTCGCCCGCACCGGTTCCGGAGCGATCGGGATCGAGAGGCTTGGCGATCGGGCGACCGTCTTTTCCGGGTCGACGAGCCATTTCACAGGCGGCGCCTCGACCGAAGGCTTCTCTGGGATAGCCTTCTCTGGGCTTGCCTTTACTGGTTGCCCGTTCTCGACGGCTGCAGGCGCTTTCGCTACAGGCAGAGCCGACGGACGTACAAGGTCCGGTATCTCCACCAGGATGGCGGAGAGTTGTTCGATCGGAGTGGGCGCGGCCTGCGCGGTCGGGAAGTCGCGAAGTTCGGCAAGAATCGGGTCTTCTTCGCGGGAGTCGATTGCCAGCGCCCCGACCACTGGGGGCGTTTCGATCTTTTGCTTCGCAATGATGGACAGAACCTTCGACGAAGCCGAAGGATGTTCCCTCATCGAGCCGGTCGAGAGAGGGATGGTGCGAATCGGATGGGAGTTGCTATCCAGCGCTCCTGGGGCGACATACACCCAGAGGTCCTCAGCGGATACGCCATTCGACGCATGGATGACCACGTCCTCAGGCGCACACTCTTCAAGGCGAACCTCGAGATCAGCCTGAGTGCTGGGAACGTCGGTAGGAGAGACGGTCTCGACCTGGAATCCGCGCGCACGCAACTGCATCGTCAATTCCAGACAATCGTCTGCGACGTCGGTAATGATGCGTGCCAGCGGCATTCCGGTCTAGAAGCAGCGCAGGAGTCAGAGGGGAGACAGCGAGACACTTATCAGCAACTGGAACTCCATCCGATGTGGGCCCTTGCCGAGTGAGCCGAATCCCAAGGTGCGCACAGTTTACCGCAGCCGGAAGGTTCGCCGCACCATGTTCTTGCTGCATAGCCCATGTGCAAATTGTTGCAGCATCTACCGGTAGCTCTCGAGCACTTTCGCAGCGCGATGCAATGCGCTGGCTAGTGCCGCGAGCTGCTGCCGAGTGGTCTCGTTATCGCCCGCATCGATGGCCTCATTGACGCCCGGAATGACGACGGCCGCGTAGCCGGTATATTGCCCGGGAGCGTAGATGGCGTGGTGATACCAGGGCCGGTTGGGCAGACCTTCGGGAATGAGCAAGGCTGTTTCCGCATCGCGCAAGGCGCGGTTCAGTCGCACGGTGTCCGGGGAAGGGGACTTCTCCTTCGGCAGGATTTTGGCGCCGGCTTCCTGGAAGTGCTTGGCCGCTTCTGCGACGGGGCCGAAATCAGGCGCATGCACCCCGAGCTTCGCGTCCGCCTTCTTCTTGGCCGCGTCAATGTAGGCAGTGATCTCTTTGCCGTATTCCTCGTAGTCGAAGGGTAAGACGTCGGCACCAGCCAGGCGCATGGCCTCCAATCCGAAAACGCGAGCCATCTGCTGCTCATAGAGGAAGTCGGGATCGCCGAATTTCTTGAACCAGGCGAAGTCATCGAACGTCGAGTGATATACGCCGTACGATCCCGTGGATCCGATATCGGTGGAAGGAACACCGAGATGCTGCAGGAAGACGGTGTAATCGGAACCGCTGCCGAGGTCGCCGACGGGAACGTCGGGGTGCGCCTGGGCGGCGGGCATGCGGAATGTCATGGTAGAGGTTTCCTGCGGAGTGACCGGTTCGTTGCCGGTTTGGCTCGTCTTGCGCCAGGTGTCGTAGACGGTGCCACCTTGCGGGCTGGGAACGGCCTTCGTGATGTCGCGCAGGAACTGCTTGAGCGAGGGGACCGATGAGGCGCCGAACCTTGGGCCCGAAACTGCGACGTCTACGTTGACGTACGCCACCGCGCGCGCGAGGGCCGCGGCATTCTGCTCCCCCCACTCGGTCGAGCCAATCAGACCTTCCTCTTCCGCGTCCCAACTGGCGAAGATGAGGGTGCGCTTGGGTCTCCAGCCAGAGTGGAGCAATTCGCCGACCCCGGCAACCGATTCCAGCATGGCCGTGGTGCCGCTGTTTGGATCGGCGGCGCCGTACACCCAGGCGTCGCGATGATTGCCGGCGACCACCCATTCATCGGGTAATTCGCTGCCCTGCACTTTGCCGATCACATCCCAGATAGTGCGATAGGCGTAATCCTGCTTGAGGTGAACCTTGACCTTCACCGGGCCGGGACCCACGTGATACGTGAATGGCAAAGCGCCTTGCCATTCGCGGGGAGACTCGGGGCCGCCCAGATGATCGAGGATCGGCCAGGCATCCGCGTATGAAATCGGGGTCGTCGGAATCTTCGGCATCTGCGCCGATTGATCGGGAGGAGTGCGCTTGGCATCTGGGAGCGAAGCGGTAGAGGCAATTCCCGGCGTGGTCGGATCGCCGGCGAACTGGAACATGTATCCGATGGATCCGCGCTGGACGCCCGTGTCAGGCCGCCATGGGCCCTTGGGATATTTGTCACCGCGCTTCCAGCCATCGTCGGCCGGGTCGGAGTAAATGATGACTCCGGCGGCTCCGCGTTCCTGGGCAACGAATGCCTTCACCCCGCGAAAATTCTGACCATAGCGGACGAGCACGATCTTGCCACGCACGTCGATTTTCATCTGGGCCAGCTTCTGGAAGTCTTCGGGAGAGCCGTAGTTTGCGTAGACGACGTCGGCCTCCACGTCGCCAGAGGGAGACATCCCGTTATACGGCGTGACGACCCGCGGGTCGTCCTGGAATGGGTCGCCATCCACGTGTTCGCGGGTGGGACCATGCATGGACACGCCGGCGGGAGCCGTGATGTCGACGCTGATCTCCGAAGGGTAGTTGAACCAGACTTTGTATTCGACGATCTCGGTGGCGAGGCCCGCGTCGCGGAATTTCTGCGCGACGTAGTCGGCGGTGGCTTTGTCTTCGGGAGATCCGGCGATGTGCGGGACTCTTGTCAGCGTACGCAGGTGTTCTTCGGCGCGTTTTGGGTCGGGGACGGCGAGGAAACGAGACTCGAGAGTGCGTTCAGCGGCTGCGTCACGGAAGCCGAAGATCGCGGTGTCGGATTTGGACAAGTCCGCGCGCGAGGATGCAGGGAAGCCAGGGTGACTGAAGATGGAAAGGAATAGAGCGACAGTGAGAAGGTTCACGTACGACGTTTTCATTGGGCTCCGAAGGTAGGTATGCGCAGTGTCGGGAGATGGCTGGGTACGACGCGAGAAGGCTTTCACAGTCGGCGCAGGGCCTCGATCATTTCGGACAGGGGTGGCAAATCCTGTCTGCCGTAAATTTTGCTGAACGCGATGGCGCCGCTGCGGTCGATGACGAAGATGGCGCGTTCGGGAGTGCCGGCGTCGGGGCCTTCGTCGCGAAAGACCCCGTAGGCGTGGCTGACCTCGCCGTGCGGCCAGAAGTCGCTGCACAGCGGAAAATCAAATGGCCCGAGTTCGCGCTCCCACTCTGTCGTGTTCATGATGGAATCGACGCTGACCGCCACAACTTCGGCGTGGGCAGCGATGAACTTGTCCCGCTGCGTCTGATATTCCGAAAGCTGCTGACCGCTCACGGATTCCCAGTTCGAGGGGTAGAAGGCGAGGACGATGTTCTTGTCGGCCAGGGCGTCGTGCAGGCGGAACGGCTTCTTAACGCCGTCCATCAGAGCAGGCAGCTCGAAGTCTGGAGCCAACTCGCCCGCCGACAGGATCGCTTTTCGATGCTCGGAAGTTACGCCTCTCAACGCCCCACCCGCTTCGTGAAGACAGGATCGCGGACCGAATTGCTAAGAATACGCTTTTTTGCGCTGGACGATTCGCCCGGTGAACACAACCGATTTGCGCGGAACGTTCACGGACGAATCTGGCCGCTTCCCACGATTTCGTATTTTGACGATGTCAGTTCGGCCAATGCGAATGGACCCCGGCAATGCAGTTTCTGCGTGCTGATCCCCATCTCTGCGCCAAAGCCGAACTCGGCGCCATCGGTGAAGCGGGTGGACGCGTTCCAGTACACCGCGGCAGAATCCACCGAGCGCAGGAACTTCTGCGCATTCACTTCGCTACCGGTGACGATCGCGTCGGAGTGCTTGGTCGAATAGCGATTAATGTGCGCAATGGCCTCGTCGACGTTGGACACCACGCGAATTGCCATGCACAGACGAAGATATTCTTCGCCCCAGTCTTCTTCTTTGGCGTGCTGTACGATAGCGTGCTTGGACAACCGTTGAGAGACTTCGTCTCCACGCAATTCGACGCCGCAGGAGACCAGTTTCTGCGCAATCCGCGGGATGTAAGCCGGTGCGATGCTCTCGTGGACGAGCAGCTTCTCGGCGGCATTGCAGACCGATGGGCGCTGCGTCTTCGCATTGATCACGATGGCGTCGGCCATGTCGAAGTCGGCGGACTCGTCGACAAAGATGTGACAGTTTCCGGCACCCGTCTCAATTACAGGAACAATCGAGTTTTCAACGACAAAGTTGATGAGCCCTGCCCCACCCCGGGGAACGATTACATCTACCAGGCCGCGCGCTTTGATCAGTTGGTGCACCGAGTCACGCGTGCTCGCGTCGAGCAATTGAATCATGCCTTCGGGCAAGCCGGGTGTGGACGTGGCGATCCCGACGAGGCGCTCGTTGCTCAGCGCCGCTTCTTTCCCTCCGCGCAACACAATGGCGTTGCCCGTTTTGAGCGCGATGGCAATCGTGTCGATCGTGACATTCGGCCGCGATTCGTAGATGATCCCGATGACCCCAAGCGGTACTCGCACTTTGCGGATTCGCATGCCGTTGGGATGCTGCCACTCGGCCAGGGTTACCCCAATCGGATCGGCAAGGGAAGCGATGTCTCGGACGCCTTTCGCCATTTCCTGGATGCGGTCTTTTGTGAGCAGCAGGCGGTCGCGCATCGCGTCTTCAAGGCCGCTTGCTTGTATGTCGCGTTCATTGGCGGCGAGGATGCTCGACGATTGCGACTCAATCGCGTCCGCCATCGTCAACAACTGGGAATTCTTCTGCGCCGTCGTGAGTTCCGCCACGCGCGGGGCGGCCCCACGAGCCTGTTCCAGGCGCTCGCGCGTGCTCACCGGCTTGTTGACCGTCGTAGCCACGCTAGTGTGCCTTCTTTCGCGGAGGAAAGTAGGTTCCGATTTTTCGTTCGAGCGCGCCTTCGATCGCCCGCGGATGCCCTCCATTGACGATGGCCACGTGCACGCCTGCTTCGCTCGCCGACTTGGCGGCGCGCAGCTTGGAACGCATGCCACCCGTTCCCAGCTTGCTCTTGCCGTTGCAGAGGTCTTCCATCTCGGGAGTCAGTTTTTCCACGGTACGCAGCAAGCGCGATCCTTTGCGTCCATTGGGAACATAAAACCCGTCCACGTCTGTGAGCAAGATTAACCAGTCGGCCTGCACGGCAGTCGCGAGCAGGGCGCTCAATTCGTCATTGTCTCCAAAAGCGCCCACGAGTTCGCGGACCGAAACGCTGTCGTTTTCATTGACGATCGGCACGACGCCCAGCTTCACCAGTTCGTGCAGGGCATTCTGCAGGTTCTTGTAGCGGACGGGTGACGTGAAGTCGTCGCTGGAGAGCAGCAACTGTGCCACGACCTTCTTCCCAAAAAACAGCTGCTCATACGTGTGCATCAGCAGGCTCTGTCCGACGGCCGCGCAGGCCTGCATCAGCGGGACACTGGATGGCCGGTCAGAAAGCTGCAGATTCGACATGCCCGACGCAATCGCTCCCGAGCTCACGATCAGGTACTCGTGCTGCGTCAGATCGAGTTGATCCACCAACGCACGCATGCGCACATTGTCAATGCGCCCTCCGGGCGCGATGAGGCTGGTGCCGACTTTGATGACGAGGCGCATTCGTTGGTTTGTGGAAGGACGGCGTGACGCCGTCGTGCCGGCACTTAAGCCGACTTTCTAGTTTAGCAAGGCGGGCTTCCGGGGCAGTCACTTGGCTTCGGATAAACTGTCAGTATGGTGATTGCTGATCCCACCTTGCGCTTTTCCTCCCGCGTCGAGAACTACATTCGCTATCGTCCTGGCTATCCGTCGCAAGTGCTCGAAACGCTGCGCGCCGAGTGTGGGCTGACGTCTGCTTCCGTCGTGGCTGACATTGCCTGCGGCACGGGCATCTTTGCGAAGACGCTGCTCGAGAATGGCAATGCGGTTTTTGGAGTTGAACCCAATCGCGAGATGCGGGAAGCCGCGGAGCGCCTGCTCGCCGGGTATCCCAGGTTTACGAGCATCGCCGGCACGGCCGAATCTTCCAATCTGCCCGATCACAGTGTCGACTTCGCTACCGCGGCGCAGGCGGCTCACTGGTTTGACCTGCCCAAAGCGCGCAAGGAATTTATGCGGATCCTGAAGCCGGGCGGGTGGGCTGTCCTCCTCTGGAATGAGCGCTCCACCAACACCACTCCTTTCTTGCGCGCGTATGAAGAGCTGCTGCTCGCCTACGGGACCGATTACGAGCAGGTGCGGCACGAGCACACGACCGACAAGATTGGCGACTTCTTCCTGTCCTCGCCGTTTCAATCGCGCGAATTCGACATGCGGCAGGAATTCAATTACGCGAATCTGGAAGGGCGTCTGTTGTCTTCGTCCTACGCGCCAATGCAAGGACATCCCAAGTACGAGCCGATGCTCGAGGAACTATGCCGCGTCTTTGATCAGTTCAAGGAGAACGGGCACGTTGGCATGGACTACCGAACGAAAATGTTTTATGGGCAGCTGGGATAACGCGCGGAGAGCCACCTTTGCCAGACGACAAAATCTTTCACATGACTCCCGAGGAGTTCCGGCGCCACGGCCACGCCGTGATTGATTGGATCTCCGACTATTACAGCAGAATTGAGTCCTATCCCGTCCTGTCGCAGGCAAAGCCGGGACAGATACGAGCATCCCTTCCCCCCACGGCGCCAGCGAAAGGAGAGCCTTTCGAAGCCATCCTCGCCGACGTGGAGAGGCTAATCCTTCCCGGTATCACCCACTGGCAGTCGCCAAATTTCTTTGCTTACTTTCCCTGCAATGCGTCAGGCACTGCGATCCTTGGAGATTTGCTTTCTTCCGGACTTGGCGTGCAAGGAATGCTCTGGGCGACAAGCCCCGCCTGCACCGAACTCGAAACTCACGTTCTGGACTGGCTTGTGCCCGTGCTCGGATTGCCTGAGAAATTCCTCTCGACGAGTACTGGTGGCGGCGTGATTCAAGACACGGCATCCAGCGCCTCTCTGTGCGCTTTGCTGGCGGGGCGAGAACGCGCCACGGGCTACGCAAGCAATCAGAAAGGATGTGACGGTAAGCTCGTCGCCTACTGTTCCACGCAGACGCATTCCTCGGTCGAGAAAGCCGCGAAGATCGCAGGTCTCGGAGCCGCGCACTTGCGTGCGATTGCCGTAGACGACAAATTCGCCATGCGGGCCGACGACCTCGCCCAACAGGTGGTGCAGGACAAAGCTAACGGCCTCGTGCCTTGTTTCGTGTGCGCAACGGTCGGTACGACCTCCTCGAACGCCATCGATCCCGTTCCGGACATTGGGCGCATCTGCCGCGAACACGGCATCTGGCTACATGTTGACGCCGCCATGTCCGGGACGGCTACGCTTTGTCCCGAATTCCGCCATATTCATCGCGGGGTCGAATTCGCCGACAGCTACTGCTTCAATCCACACAAGTGGATGTTCACCAACTTCGATTGTGATGTCTTCTACGTAGCCGACCGCAAGGCGCTCATCCAGACATTGAGCGTGCTTCCTGAATACCTGCGCAATCAGGCAACGGAGTCTGGCGCGGTCATCGACTATCGCGATTGGCAAATCCCGCTTGGCCGCCGCTTTCGAGCGCTAAAGTTGTGGTTCGTAATGCGTCACTATGGCGTCGAAGGCCTCCAGCATCATGTGCGCCAGCACATCGCACTCGCACAAGAATTCGCAAATTGGGTGCGTGCCGACGGCAGGTTCGAATTAGCGGCGCCAGCCCCTCTGAATCTGATTTGTTTCCGCCTAAAGGCCGGAGATGCCGCGAATCAGTCGCTGATGGACCGCCTGAACCGCTCTGGGGATCTGTATCTCACTCACACCAAGTTGAATGGCAAATTCACACTGCGAATGAGTGTGGGCGGGACGAACACGCAGCGCGGGCATGTGGAGCGGGCCTGGAAAAGGATTCAGGAGGAGGCCAGCAGAGCCGCGTAGGTGCGGTGCACGCTGAAAGCGGCTTCTCCACGCAGGTCCGGGAACACTATTTCAAGTACCGCTCCGCGAATTTCAAAAAACTCGGCCAGTTCGGCGCGGGAGTATGTCCTCCGTTGTGCTGCCGGAAACCAAGGCCCCCATCGAGCAAGGCAGTCTCGATCGGAGGGAACTTGGTGGTCCCCAGATCCTTCTTTCCGAGCAGTCGATAAACCGGGCCAGCCGCGACTTCTGCTAGAAACATCCCCTTGGCATCCACCCATCCATCGCCATCTGTCGCCCCAGCCCCGATGAAGACTGGGCGCGGCGAGCACAGGGCAATCAGGTCGTGCGCGTCGACGGGCAAATCCTCCTCGGTCTGTGGTCCTGCGTAGTTCAGGAAATTGCCCGCCATCCAGTGGTACTCGCCGGTTCCGGCGATGTTTCCGATCTGCTCGCCGAAATTGCGCCGGTAGAGCTTGGCGCCCGCTTCGCCGGAAGAGCTGATATACCCAATCGCAAAGCGCGGATCGTAAGCCATCGCAACCAGGGAAGCCTTTCCGTAGCGCGAGTGGCCTTCAATTCCGACTTGTTTTGCGTCAACCGATTTGTCGGTCTCGAAATAATCAAGCGCACGGCTGGCTCCCCAGGCCCAGGCGCGCAGCGTGCCCCAGTCATCCAATCTGCGAGGCTGGCCCTTGTTCACCAGCCCGATGATCCCTGTGGTCAGTCCGGCGCCGTTGTCGTCCTGAACCGTGGTCGGAAAATAGATGGCGTATCCCCACCCCTTGGCTAGCACCTGCTGCTGCCACGTCGGACCCTTGCTCGCCACGAGGTCGGGGAATCGTTTGGCCAGAGTCGCGAGGGCTTCCGGAGTAAGCCCAAGCTCGATGATCACGGGGACCGGGGCGGTTGCATCCGCTGGGACGGTCAGCTTCAACTCAATGTTCACGGTGATCGCCGGATAGGACGAATTGTCGACGTGTCCGACGATTCGTTTGGTGACGGCCGGTATTCCAGCGACGTCTTCTTTCGTCGCGTCCACCACTTCCCAGTTCACCTTCGGCGTGTTGCGCGGCACACGACCGTAAATCTCACGATCAAAATCCTCCATGATTTCTGGACGTCGTTTTGTCCACCAGAGCTCTGCTGTCGTGACTTTGCTTCCGTTCTTGAAGGTCAGCACAGCAGGAAGCTTCGAAGACGGACCAGCTTTGGATTCGTCGTAATTGGCGGCATCGGGCGATTTGGGATCGTTGTCCGCGCCTCGTCGGAGCGTGCTGATGTGGAGCAATTTCATCGTGCGCGCATGGTCTTCTTCCGCTGTCAGATGAACCGGAGCAACCGACTTCGCCGTTTGCGCAAGCAATGAGCCACGAATCATCGTGCCGACCACAATCACAAGGAACAACGGTTTCGGCAGCATTTCCACCAGACGCGACGCTTTCAAGATGTCCTCCTGACTTGATTCGACACAAGTCGGCCCACGAAATGATAAGCGGTGAACTCGATGCCTGATTTAGAGACTGTGGAAAAGAGGGGAGCTGCAAAATTACCCTTCGCGGCAATGCACTGCTGTTATGGGAGCTAGCCAGGTAGCAGCTGGGATTGATGACTGAGGGTGACGCCTGAGGAGCGCGTTCTTAGTCCGCCGGCATCGTCGCGGCCTGCACCAGCGCTCGCGCGGCACGCGCATTGGCCAAGGGCTGACCCATCTCAACCCACTTCCTCAACATCGGCAGGGCTTCGCGGGTCGCCGCCTCACCGGCCTTGATCAGAGCGCCTGTATGGACGAACGCATCGTACTCAAAGCCATTAACATCCGGCTCGACGATCAAGTCGGCGGCTTCTCTCCAGTGACTCGAACTCATGTCCTGCGCGATCGCGAAGCATTGGCCGATCACGTCGAACAGATGCCGCGGCGCGTTGCCGTTGGACCATCTCCCCTTGAGGTGAACCGCGACCACGCGCTTCGCGCCCATGTCGAGCAGGGGCCGGGTTGGCACAGCATGAGCCAACATTCCATCGACTAGCCAGCGCCCGCGGAGGTTCACCGGCAAAAACATTCCCGGATATGCGCAGCTCGCGCGGACCGGATCGACCAGCGGGCCAGAGTGGAAGACCACACCTTCGCCCGTGCTCAGATCGGTCGCCGTCACCGCCAGAGGAATGCGCAACTCCTCGAATGACTTCACTTTCAGAATGCTGTTCAGGAAGCCGATCATGCGCTGGTTGGTCGCGAAGCCGTGCCGCGAAAGCGTCCAGCGGGCGAAAGTTTTGAAGCGGACGCGGCGCGCGACCTCTTCCAGTTCCGGGATCGACACACCGCTGCAATAGGCAGCCCCGATCAGAGCGCCGACGCTCGTTCCTGCTACATAGCTGATAGGGATCTTTTCTTCTTCGAGAACTTTGAGGACGCCGATGTGCGCGATGCCGCGAGCAAAGCCGCCACCCAGCGCGATTCCGATGCCCGGCGGAGTAGACGCTCCTTCTGAGACCGCCGAGAGCCGCGTGAGCTCTCTTCCAAAAGCCTGGACGGACCGGATAATCCCCTTGAATGTCTTCACCCGGAACCCCACATCCCGGTTGCCCGCGAACTCGTGCTGCAACCTTCCCGCTTACGACCCAACCGTCACAACTTCGACAAAGTCACGCTCTTAACCGCTACATCCTCAACTACCACGTAAGATGCCATTCTGCGCGAAAAGGTGGCAGACCACTTTGGTGCTATCTTTCGTAACCTAACCAACTCTGGACGGTCACTCTGAATAGTGCGCCCAGCGCCGCTTTCGTGACGAACCGCTTTATTCCTGTTAACTTGTGCCGATGATTCGCGAGTTCTCGGCGGGTGGGGTGGTCCTTCGGCGCATGTCGGGCGCTTGGCATATCGCCGTCATCGAGCCCCAAAAAGAGGCCTCGGAGACGGTTCGGCAGGAGGACGCCGAGGAATCGACCCCCACCAAACGCGCCCGAGTCGTTGGCAAGACCGTACTGGCCCTTCCTAAGGGCCTCATTGATGCCGGGGAAAAGCCCGAAGAAACCGCCGTCCGCGAAGTGCGGGAGGAAACCGGCGTGACGGCCACCCTGATCCGCAAGCTGGGCGATAGTAAATATGTCTATGTCCGCTCGTGGGGAGATAAGCAGCGGGTGTTTAAGGTGGTCAGCTTTTACCTGCTCCGTTATCAGTCTGGCCGCATTGACGATGTAAGTCCCGAAATGCGGGTGGAGGTGCGGCGCGCCATGTGGCTTCCGCTCGAGGAGGCCACCACAAAGCTCGCCTACGGCGGAGAACGCCAGGTCGCGCGCAAAGCACAGGAATATCTCGAATCTCATCCGGAGGTCTGACCGCAAGATGCCGCTTACGCCACATGTCGAATCTCACTTCACCGCCGGTCTGTTTGTTCGTGATGTCGTTATCGGCATGGCCGATGGTCTCACCGTTCCATTCGCGCTCGCTGCCGGGCTCTCCGGCGCAGTCAGTTCCACACGCCTCATTGTGATCGGCGGACTCGCCGAAATTGCCGCTGGATCCATCGCCATGGGCTTAGGGGGCTATCTCGCCGCCAAAGGCGATGCCGAACACTACGCGCACGAGAAGCTACGCGAGGAGCGGGAGATTATCGAGATTCCGCAGGCCGAGAAGGAGGAAGTGAAAGAGCTGTTCGAGCAGTACGGGCTCACGACTGCCGAGGCAACGCCAGTGGTGGACGCCCTCAGCAAGCGTCCGAAGGAGTGGGTGGACTTCATGATGCGCTTCGAGTTGGGACTGGAAGAACCGGACCCGAAGCGTGCCGTCAACAGCGCTTCCACCATCGCGCTCTCCTACGTTGCGGGAGGATTTATTCCATTAGCCCCCTACATGATCCTGTCGAACGCCTGGCATGGGCTGCTCTGGTCGGCGGCAGTGACACTGGCGGCGCTGGGCATCTTCGGCTATCTGAAAGCCAACTTCACCGGTACGGCGCGACTACGGGGCGCGTCACAAACAATGGTGATCGGTGGACTTGCGGCGGGAACCGCTTTTGTGATCGCAAAACTCATCTCATGATTTGTAGAAAAACGATTTTTCTTGACATTGGTGTCTGTGGGGGTCTAGGCTGGGTACAACTTAATAGGGCGCGTACCGATGCCATCCTCACCCCACATCTAATTCGGTACGCGCCCGTCGTGTTTTTCGGCAAGACTTGCAGGGTTTTTGATTGTGAGGATGGAGGGACAGGCGTCCCCGCCCGTTGGGTGCGCGACTGACTCGCTGCTGAACGCGCCAACATGTGACCCTGACAGCACTCTCCTACTTCAGTGTGACGAGCTTTTCCACCAGTTCCGAGTAATCCTTCTTCTCCAGGCCATGGACCTGCTTGTTGTACTCGTCGACCTTCGATGAATAGTTCATCGAG